>Ga0131853_10009657_pt1 | contig 17656 bp, 12 predicted proteins | sample TergutLab28metaG_FD_92764 | JGI IMG/M metagenome (GOLD analysis project Ga0131853, IMG submission 92764) | Labiotermes labralis P1 segment gut microbial communities from Petit-Saut dam, French Guiana - Lab288 P1 (version 2) (version 2) | ecosystem: Host-associated > Arthropoda: Insects >... | reverse complement strand
TTGCGCCCTTTCGAGTTCCGGTTAGCCATTAGGCCCAGAGATATTCTCCTCTCATCTCTGCCCGCTGAGCGGGCGATATAGCAGTACGCCACATGGCGCAACAGCCCCATCTGTGGATAGCCACTTCGTGATGGAACGTGCAGGCCAGGATGCACTGTCCGGCGCTGGTGGGCCCGCCGTCCTTGCGGTGCTTGACGTGATGCACGTGGCAGGCCGCCGCGGGAACGTCGCAGCCGCCCGGCCACTCGCAGCGCCCGCCGGCGCGGGCGATGACCGCCCGCCGGATGCTGTCGGGAATGTGGTTGCTGAAGCCGATATCGAGGGCAACGCTCTTGCCGGTGAAGGGGTCGCTCAGCAGGCCGGTTCGCAGCAGCGAGGCGATGGCCCCGGGGCCGGACACGAATTTGATCGCGAGCTTGCCGACGGCGTAGAGAAGGGCCTGCCAGGCCTCCGGCGGCAGCGGGACCGGGGGCCGGTCGTCGGCGTCGCCGGTTCCGGCCGGGGCGGCCGCCTCGTGCTGGCGGAGGGCCCCGGCGATCAGGCAGATCATTTCCGCTGCGACGTCCCAGTCCGGGGTCGCGGTGACGATCGGCGAGATCAGCGCTCCGCAGGCCGCCACTTCGGCGTCTTTGCCGGTGAGCCGGCCGGGCTCGGAGAGCTGCCCGGTGAGCCACGCCTCGGCGAGGGTCTCAGCACCGGGGAGGCCCATGAGGTCAGCGAAGTCGATGCGGACCTCGGCGCGGGTGGTACTGCCCGCGCGGTCCGGCAGAAGCCTCGCCCCGAGCAGCCGGGCGGCGGCGTCGTGGAGAGCATCATGGTTTCGCTGGGATTTTGACCGGGTGTCCTCCGCGCCGTTCTTTTTCCCGAGGGCGTCGATGACGGCCTGGATCGCGGCCGCCGCCTCCGGGGTCAGGTTGGCGCGCAGGACCCCGGCACCGCCGAGAGTGGTCTCCAGGCGCAGGGACCGGTCCTCGAAGCCGTCCTCGTCGCCGGGGCCGGAGCCGTCCGGGTCGCCGGGGCCCGGCGAGGGCGCGGCGCATTCGAGGATCTTGGCGATGACCTGGGCGGCGTCGTCGAGGTCGCCGCCGGCGGCGAGGACCTTCAGGATCATCTCGTCGGCGTACTCGAGGAGGTCATCGGGAACGGGCCGGGTCATGGCGGTGAGCTTGTCCAGCCACGACTCGCTGAGGGTTCCGTCGCGCATCGCGGCGGCCAGGCGGGGCCGGGACCGCAGGACCCGGGACTGGCGGACCTGGCGCTTGGCGGCCTGATGCGTCATCCCGGCGCGCTCCCGCAGCCAAGACGAGCTGTTGAGGTATCCATCCGCGTCGTGGCGGTCGGCCGCGTCGAACCGCGCGAGCACCGAGCCCCGGACCGCCGCGAGCCGCGCCCCCGCCGCTTCCAGCCCCAGCAGCACGTCGCTGAGCACCGGCTCGTCCAGATCTCCGCCCACGGCGGCCGCACCAAGGAAGTCCAGGCCGGAAGCGACCCACGCCAGCGCCTCCGCATAGCCGCCCGGCCCTTCGGTTCCGTCGTTCCTCACCCTGGATCACCTCCCCCGTCGACCCGTCACTACGAACACTACATCCTAAAGATGTGTATCTCAATAAGTAGCACCAAGATCTTTTTCGATTCAGGCTGAATGCGGCGGCACGTTAGCCTGTTGTCACGGTCACGTGGCTGCCGTGGTGGCCCTTGCGGACGTGGACCCGGGCCGGGATGCGCTGGCGCAGTTCGGTGACGTGGCTGACGATGCCGACAATCCGGCCGCCCGCGCGGAGGCCGTCGAGGACGTTCATCACCTCTTCGAGGGTGTCCTCGTCCAGGGTGCCGAAGCCTTCGTCGACGAACAGCGCTTCCATCGGGGTTCCCGCCGACTCCGCGGTGACCACGTCGGCCAGCCCGAGGGCGAGGGCCAGGCTGGCCAGGAATGTCTCTCCGCCGGACAGCGTGGACGTGTCCCGGTCCTGACCGGTCCACGCGTCGCAGGCCAGCAGGCCGAGCCCGGCCCGGCCGCCGCCCTTGCGGGCGTCGGTGTGGACCAGGGTGTAGCGGCCGGCGGTCATCGTGACCAGGCGCTCGCTGGCCGCGGCCGCGACCTCTTCCAGGCGCGCGGCGAGGACGAAGCTGGACAGCGTCATCTTGTACTGGTTGCCGCCGAGCCCGCCCGCGAGATCGGCGAGCCTGCGGGCCTCGTCCGCGCGTTCGGTGAGCGGCTCCAGGGCGGCCAGGGCCCCGGCGAGCTCCGGCCTCAGGTTCAGCAGCTGGTCCACGGTGTGCTCTGCCCGGCCGTGGGCGGCGGCCGCTTCCTCGTGCTCAAGCTGGGCCTGCGCGGCGGCTTCCTCGCAGTCGCCGACCGGGGCGGGCGGCTCCAGCGGGACATCGAGGTCGGGGTGGGCCAGCTGCCCGGCCACCGCGGTGACGTCACTCTCGTGACGCCGGATCCGCTGATCGGTCTCGGTGCGCCACGCCACGTCCCGGTAGGCGTCCCGGGCGGCGCCGGGATCGCCGAACCCGTTGTTCCCGGCGGCCGTGGCCGCCCGCTCGCGTTCCTCCCGGGCGTCCGTCGCGGCGTCGGCGGCCTCCTCGGCGGCGTCGGCCGCGGCGCCGAGCGCGTCGGCCAGTTCCCGGGCGGTTTCCAGGGCCGTGTCCAGGCTGGCGGCGCCGCCGAGCTGCCCTTCCAGGGTCTGACGGGCCCTGGCCGCCCGCTGGCTGGCGCGCTCGGCTTCCGCCAGTGCCGCGGTCCGCTGTTCGGTGAGCTCCGCCTGGTCGCGCGCGAGGGTGGCGAGGACCCGGTCCATGTCGTCAAGGGCCTGCTGCAGGCCGGACAGCCCCGCGGCGGCGGCCTTGAGCGCGGCGGCCTCGCCTTCGAGGCGCTCCGCGTCGGCCCGGGCCTCGGTGACCGCGCCCGCGAGCGCGGCGGCGCCGGCGGGCACGGTCCAGCCCGCGTCCGTCAGCCGCCGGGTCAGGCTGGCGATCGTGGCGTCGGCTGCGGCGACCTTCTGGCCCGCCGCGTCGGCCACGGTCGTGGCCTCGTCAGCCGCGGCGTAGGCCTGTTCTTCCCGTTCCCGGCTGACCGGCTCAAGCGCGGGAGCGGCCGGCTCGGGATGGTCGGGGGAACCGCAGACCGGGCACGGCGTGCCGTCGGCCAGGGAAGCCGCGAGTTCCGCGCGCATCCCGTCGACCCGGGCCTCCCGGAGCCGGGTGGCTTCTTCCCGCACGGTCAGCGCCTCGTCCCGGCGGGCCAGGTGCTCCTCGGCGAGCCGTTCCCGCCGCTCCCGCTCGCCGGCCAGCGCGGCGGAGTCGTCGGCCACCGCGGCGGCGGAGGCGGAGGCGGCCTGAGCGGACGGCAGGGACCCGGCGGCCTGGCTGGCGTCGTCACGGGCCTGGACCTCGGCCGGGCGCTCCGCCTGCCTGCCGGCGGCCTCGGTCTCGGTGGCCGCGAGTTCCTCCGCGAGGTCGGCGGCCCGGTTCCGGGCGTCCGCCGCGGCGGCTTCCTCGGTCTCGGCCTCCCGGGCGACATCACGCAGGGCGTCCAGCCTGCCGAGCCGCTCCTGCTGCTCGTCTCCCGTCGCGCGCAGGGCCTCCACGCCGGCCGGCCGCAGGCTGGCGTGGTCATCCGGGATCGCGGCCCGGGCCTCTTCCTCGGCACGGACAGCGGTCTCGGCCCCGGCGGCGGCCCGGTCGGCGGCGTCCAGTACCGAGGCGATCTCGGCCGCCCGCGCGGCGGCGCCGGCCTCGGCCCGCAATCGCGCGATCTCCCCGGCTTCGGCGTCGAGTTCTTCCCGCCGGTCCAAGGCGTCCCGGCGGCGGCGCTGCCGGTCCGCGAGAGTCTGCGCCGCGCTTTTGGCCGTGAGGGCCTTGTCCAGTTCCGCCTTCCGGCCGGCCGCGGACGCCGCGGCCTCCTCCCTGCGGTCCCTGGCCTCCGAGGTAAGCCCGTCAAGCCATGTGAGCTTCCAGGGCGCGGCCGCGTCCGGTTCGTCCGGGACCGGTTCGTCGGCGACCTGACTGACCCGGGCCAGGAGGTGATCGACTTCGGACGAGGCGGCCGACACCGCGGAGGCCGTGGTCCGGCGGCGTTCGGCCAGCCACTGTTCCACGGACTGAAACCGGTCGGTGCCGAACAGCTTGGCCAGCAGCTTCTCCCGGGCCGGGGCGTCGGCGTGCAGGAACTGCGCGAACTCTCCCTGCGGCAGCAGCACGACCTGGAAGAACTGGTCGGCCGACATGCCCATCAGGTCGCCGATCTCGGCGTCCGCCTCGCCGATGCGGGTCGACTTGACCTCCCACCCGTCGCCGTCGGCCTCCTCCAGGATGACCGAGGCGTGCTCCTTCGCCATGCCGGCTCCGGATTTCTTGAGGCGCTCCTGCTCGGGCCTGCGGGTGATGCGCAGCGCGCGGCCGCCGATCGTCGCCTCGAGCCGGACCTCGGTGCGGGTACCGGGAGCCGCGTGGTCCGAGCGCAGCCGCTTGGCCTTGCCCCGCACGCCCGGGACCCGGCCGTAGAGGGCGAACGCGATCGCGTCCAGCAGCGTCGTCTTCCCGGCGCCGGTCTCGCCGTGCAGCAGGAACAGGCCCTCAAGGTCGTCGAAGCGGATCTCCTCGGTTCCGGCGAACGCCCCGAAGGCCGTCACTCGCAGCCGGTGCGGGCGCATCAGCGCGCCCCCGCGCGAACGTTCTCGAACGCGGCCGCCAGCAGCTTGCTCTCGGACTCGTCGGGCGGGGTGTTGCGGACGTGCCGGACGAACTCGGTCGCGATCATCAGGTCGTCCTTGCCCTTCACCTTGTCGCCGTACCGGCGGCCGTCGGCGGTCAGCCCCTCCGGCTCGAACGTCAGGGTAAGAACGTGCGGGAACCGTTTCCGCAGCCGGTCCATGGCCTGGCCGGGCCGCTGGAGGTCGGTCAGCGTCACGGCGAGGAAGCGGTCGGTGTATTCGCCGTAGGCCGGGGAGCCGAGCAGGTCATCCAGCTTCCCCTTGAGCAGGCTCAGGCGCCGGTAGACCGGGGCCGGGACCTTCTCGGCCCGGACCTCTCCGGCGGCGTCGATGTCCACCAGCCAGCTGCCCTTCTTGTGCGCGGCCTCGGAGAACGAGTACGGCAGCGGCGACCCGCTGTAGCGCACGTTCGGCGCGATCGTCTGCTGGCCGTGCAGGTGGCCCAGGGCGACGTAGCCGAACCCGTCGAGCAGGGACGCGGGGACCGACCCCGCGCCGCCGACGGAGATGTCGCGCTCGGAGTCGCTGGCCTGCCCGCCGTGAACCCAGGCGTGGGCCAGCACCACGGTGCGGGCCGCGCCCCGGGCGCCGGCGTCCTCGCGGATCCGCGCCGCGGCACGGCCGATCGCCGCCTCGTGGCCGGGCTCGCCCTCCGCGGCGGGCTCAAGGTAGGGAATCCCGTAGACGGCGACCGGGCCGTGAGCGTCCTCCAGCATCACCGGGTCGGCCAGGGCGGCCGGGCGAGTGCGCAGGTGCACGCCGGAGGCGTCGATGAGGGAGCTGCTGAACCCGAGGCGGCGGGCCGAGTCGTGGTTGCCGCTGATCGCGATCACCCGGGCTCCGGTGTCACGCAATCGGACCAGGACGTCCTCGCAGAGTTCGACCGCGTCGACCGGCGGAAGGGCCCGGTCGTAGATGTCGCCGGCGACCAGCACGGCGTCGACCTTCTCGTCCCGGGCGGTCTCCACCAGGTGGTCGAGGAACGCTTCCTGCGCCTCGCGCAGGCTGGTCCGGTGGAGCGATCGTCCCAGGTGCCAGTCGGATGTGTGCAGGAACCGCATGCCCCGGACGATAGTGCCTGCCACTGACATTCGAGGCGGGAGTGAGGCGGAGCAGAGCGGAAAACGATTCGGGAAATGTCGGTACCCGGTGTTACGTTTCAGATGTTTCCGTGAGGACCAGGCGGCCTGGGAGCGGGACCGCGGGCGGGCCGGAGCGGGACCCGGGCCGCGGATCGTTAGTTTCGGAAATGAAACTTCCAGTCCCGGGCGTTATGAGTCGTGGTTCCATGCGCGCGCGTACACCTAGCTATCGGGGACGGATGAGCGACATCGACGGCACAGACGGCACGAGACCGGGTACCGAAACCGAAAACAGTAACGAATCACGGTGGCTGCGACGGCTGTTCGGCTACTGCTGGCGGTTCCGCAAGGACGTGCTCCTCTCGCTGAGCGGGGCGCTTCTGGCCTCGGTCGCGATGCTCGTGATCCCGCTGCTGCAGCGCTCGGTCATCGACGACGTCATCCTCGCCCACCGCGAGTCGGTCTGGCCGCTGGCGGCCGGACTGCTGGCCATGGCGGCCGTCAGCTACGCCGGCGTCTTCCTCCGCCGGTACCGGGGCGGGCGGACTGCGCTCGACGTGCAGCACGCCATGCGTACCGAGCTTTTCGACTCGCTGGCGAAGCTGGACGGCGCCCGCCAGGACGAGATCCACACCGGGCAGCTCGTCAGCCGGTCGATCTCCGACCTCAACATGGTGCAGGGTCTGCTGTCCATGGTGCCGATGACCCTCGGCAGCCTGATCCTGTTCGTGTTCTCGCTCGTCATCATGCTGTTCCTGTCGCCGCTGCTCGCGCTGGTCGCGGTGGCGGTCGCACCGGTCCTGTGGATACTGGCCCGCGCTTCCCGCGTGAAGCTGTTCCCGGCCAGCTGGCACGCCCAGCAGCAGGCCGGCGAGGTCGCCGGGATCGTGGACGAGGCGGTCGGCGGCGTCCGGGTCGTCAAGGGCTTCGGCCAGGAAGAGCAGGAGATGCGGCGGATGGAGGCCGCCAGCGAGGAACTGTTCGGCTCCCGGCTACGGACGACCCGCATTACGGCCCGCTTCAGCCCCGCGCTGACCGCCGTCCCCTCCCTCGGCCTGATCGGAGTGCTCGCGCTCGGCGGCTGGCTCGCCATCCACGGAAGCGTCACCCTCGGGACCTTCCTCGCGTTCTCCAGCTACCTGACCCAGCTCACCGGGCCGGTTCGCGCGCTCACCGGGCTGATCACGATCGGGCAGCAGGCACGGGCCAGCGTGATCCGGGTCTTCGAAGTCATCGACTCGAAACCCACGATCACCGACAAGCCGAACGGATCGGCGCTTCCAGCCGACGCCAACGGGATCACTTTCGACAACGTATCGTTCGGCTACGTCCCGTCCCAGCCGGTGCTGCGCGGTCTCTCGCTCCGCGTCGAGCCGGGCGAGACCGTCGCCGTCATCGGCCCGTCCGGGTCCGGGAAGTCCACCCTGTCACTGCTGCTGCCCCGCTTCTACGACGTGCGCGGCGGCTCGGTCCGCATCGGCGACCACGATGTGCGCGACGTGACTCAGCAGTCGCTGCGCGAGGCGATCGGCCTCGTGATGGAGGACAGCTTCCTGTTCTCCGACTCGGTCAAGGCCAACATCGCCTACGGGCGGCCCGGCGCGACCGATGAGCAGGTCATCGCCGCCGCCCGGGCGGCCGAGGCCGACGAGTTCATCCGCGAGCTGCCCGACGGGTACGACACCGTCGTCGTCGAGCAGGGCCTCACCCTCTCCGGCGGCCAGCGCCAGCGCGTCGCCCTGGCGCGGGCCCTCATCACCGACCCTCGGCTGCTCCTGCTGGACGACGCGACCTCCGCGGTCGACCCGCGGATCGAGGCCGAGATCCACGCCACCCTGCACCGGGTCATGGAGGGTCGGACCACTCTCCTCATCGCGCACCGGCGCTCCACTCTGAACCTGGCCGACCGGATCGCCGTGCTCACCGACCAAGGCCGGGTCGCCGACATCGGCACCCACGAAGAGCTCACTGAGCGCTGCCCGCTGTACCGGGTTCTCCTGTCCGGGCCGGGCGACGACGCCGAGGGGACGGACGCCGGGGAACTCGGCGCCGACGCTCTCAGCAGCGCTGACCCGGTCGTCAGCGAGATCAGGAGCGGGACAGAAACTAAGACCCGTTCGGATGAAAGGGTTTCCCAGCGGGCAAGCAGCCGCGCCGTGGCGGCAGCGGCCGCGCGGGTCGGGGGCCGGGGCGGCGGGGGCGGAGGCGGCGGCCGCGTGGACGGCATGATCGGCAGCCTCCCGCCCAGCCCGGAACTCCTGGCTCAGGTCGACGCGCTGCCCCCAATCAAGGACAAGCCGAAAGTCGACACCGCCCAGGCCCGCCGGTCCGAGCGGAACTTCACGCTGCGCAAGCTGCTGCGGCCGATCCTCATCGCGCTGATCGCCGGGCTCGTTCTCGACGGCCTCGACGCCGCCGCCAGCGTGGCACTGCCCGCCCTGATGCGCGGCGGGATCGACTCCGGGGTCGAGGCGAAGGCGTTCGGCACGGTCGTGGAGATGGCGCTGCTCGGGCTGGCGGTCGTCTTCGGGGACTGGCTGGTCAACATGGCCGAGACCATGGTCGTCGGACGAAACGGCGAACGTCTGCTCTACACCCTGAGGGTCAAGCTCTTCGCCCAGCTGCAGCGACTCGGGCTCGACTTCTACGAGCGAGAGCTGTCGGGTCGCATCATGACCCGGATGACGACCGACGTGGACGCGCTGTCGTCCTTCCTGCAGACCGGGATGATCACGATGATCAGCTCGCTGCTCACCTTCATCGGCGTGTTCGTCGCGATGCTGATCATCAACGTGCATCTCGGGCTGCTCGTGCTTGCCATCATGCCGTTCCTCATCGCCGCGACGGTCGTGTTTCGGAAGAAGTCGTCGCAGGCTTACACCGAGGCCCGGGAGCGGGTCAGCCTCGTCAACGCTGACCTGGCCGAGAACGTGGCGGGCCTGCGAGTCACGCAGGCCTACCGGCGTGAGGGCACCAACAGCGCCCGGTTCGCCCGCCGCAGCCTCGGCTACCGGGAGTCTCGGCTGCGCGCGCAGAAGTACATCGCGATGTACTTCCCGTTCGTCCAGACACTGTCCACCGTGGCCGGAACCATCGTCCTGGTCGTGGCCGTCGGGCAGGTCCGGTCCGGCGCGCTGACCGCCGGCGCGCTGATCGCCTACCTGCTCTACATCGACATGGTGTTCGCCCCCGTCCAGCAGCTGTCGCAGGTCTTCGACGGCTACCAGCAGGCGTCCGTCGGCCTGCAGCGCATGAAGGACCTGCTGCGGATCCGGACCACCACGCCTCCCGCCGAGAATCCGGCGCCGGTCCCGGGCAGCGGGCTGACCGGGCGGATCGAGTTCCGCGACGTCCACTTCGCTTACACCACCGGCTCGGCGCTGGACGGGGCTCCCGCCTCGGTCGAGGACGGGGCCCGCGCGAAGGAGGCGCTGTCCGGCGTCAACTTCACCGTCGAGCCCGGGGAGACGGTCGCCCTGGTCGGGCAGACCGGCGCCGGGAAATCCACCCTCGTCAAGCTGATCGCCCGGTTCTACGACATCACCGGCGGCCACCTGACGGTCGACGGGACCGACGTCCGGGACTACGACCTCACCGCCTACCGGCAGCGGCTCGGCGTCGTGCCGCAGGAGTCCTACCTGTTCAGCGGCACCGTGGCCGAGGCCATCGCGTACGCGCGGCCGACGTCCTCCGACGAGGAAGTCGAGACGGCGGCCCGGGGGGTCGGCGCCCACGACATGATCACGCGACTGCCCGGCGGCTACGGCCACCAGGTCGGCGAGCGGGGCCGGAACCTGTCGGCCGGGCAGCGGCAGCTCATCGCCCTGGCCCGGGCCGAGCTGGCCAACCCGGACATCCTGCTGCTCGACGAGGCCACCGCGGCCCTGGACCTGGCCTCCGAGGCCGCCGTTACCCGGGCCACGGACCAGCTCACCGCCCGCCGCACCACGATCGTGGTCGCGCACCGGCTGACCACCGCCGCCCGCGCGGACCGGATCGTGGTCATGGACCACGGGCGGGTCGCCGAGATCGGCTCCCACGACGAACTACTGGACCTCGGCGGCGTGTACGCCGGCCTGTGGGACGCGTTCATCGGGGACACGGAGGTCGCGGCCTGAGTACCCCGGACCGGAGACGGCTCAGAACGGCGGCAGCGGCGGCCCCATCAGGAGGGCGCCGCCGTCGACCGGGTAGATCCCGCCGGTCATGAAGCTGGACGCGTCCGAGGCCAGCAGGAGGGCCAGGCCGCGGATCTCCGACGGGTCCCCCATCCGGCCGAGCGGGATGACCTCGTTCCAGCGTTCCTCCGCGCCCGCGTTGATCGGGCCCTTCTGCTCCGCGTCCGCGTGACGGCCCAGGTTCGTCTTGAACGGCCCCGGCGCGATCGCGTTCACCCGGACGTTCCAGCGGGCCAGGTCGTGCGCGGCCTGCTTCACGAAGTTGACCACCCCGGCCTTGGCGACCGCGTACGAGTACGGCACGAACGGGTCGTTGCGCAGCCCCGCGGTCGACGCGGTGGCCACGATCGACCCGCCGCCCTGCCGTTTCATCACCGCCGCCGCGGCCCGGACCGTATGCACCACCCCGTGCAGGTTCACGTCGACCAGCCGGGTGTAGTCCTCCCAGGAGAACGCGTCGGCCGAGCCCGACGGGACCAGCGGCGGCGTGCCCAGGGCCACGCCCGCGTTCGCGAACACGATGTCGAGACGGCCCCGGGCGGCGACGATCTCCCGCACCGCCTCCTCCACCTGCGCCCCGTCGCTGACGTCCAGCACGACCGGCGACGCGCCCGGCAGTTCTCCCGGAGCGCCGGGGGATACCGCCGCCAGGGCTGAGGAATCCACGTCCGCGACGTACACGTGCGCGCCGTGGGCGGCCAGGACCGAGGAGAACGCCAGGCCCAGCCCGGAGGCTCCCCCGGTGACCAGCGCGGTCTTGCCCCGCACGTCGTCGAACAGGTCGGTCATGATGCCCTCCGCCGCGCGAAGACCCGGCCCCGGGTCGCCTTCGGCACCGTGATGGCCGCGACCAGCGCCACGCCGTAGAAGATCTGCTGGATGTAGCTCTGGGTGCCGAGCAGTTCCAGTCCCGCCGTGCCCGTGGCCAGGAAGTAGACCGCGATCAGTGCGCCCAGGGGGTTGATGCGGCCGGGCCGGATGGCGGTCGCCCCGAGGAACACGGCCGCGTACGCCGGGAGGATCAGGTCGCTTCCGGCCGTCGGGTCGACCGTCCCGTTGGTGCCCGCGTAGGCGACCCCGGCCAGGCCGGCCAGGACGGACGCGATGATGAAGGCCCAGGACCGCTGCCGGTTGACCCGGACCCCGCTGAGGCGGGCCACCTCCCGGGACTGCCCGGTGACCAGGGCCTTCTGGCCGACGGGCGTGAAGCTGAGCACGTACCAGACGACCAGGAAGATGGCCAGGCCGAAGTAGAACTCCAGCGGGATCGACAGGAACTCGTTGTTGAAGATCCAGTCCGACAGGCCGGTCGACACGATCCCGACGCTGTTGTCGCCGGAGATGACGTAGATGATGCCCTGGACGATCGTCATCATGCCGAGGGTCACGATGAACGGGTTGTTGTCGAAGGACACGACGAAGAAGACGTTGAGCAGGCCGACCACGAGCGCCGCGCCGATCCCGGCCAGGCAGGCCAGGAGTATCGGCACGTGATGCTGCACGTTGAGCACGGCCAGGGTCATGGCGGACAGGCCGAGCGAGGAACCCAGCGACAGGTCCACGAAGTCGCCCATGATCGTCGGCAGGATCACGGCCATCACCAGGATGAACAGGACCGCCTGGGAACCGAGGATGTTGGACAGGTTCCCGATCGTGAGGAACGTCGACGGTACGGCCAGCCCGAAGGCGAGCACCATCGCCGCGAACACGATGAGGATCGCGTACCGCTGCAGGCCCAGGCGCCGCAGCACCGAGGCCCGGGGCGGCGCTTCCTCCGAACGGTCGACCGCGGTCGGAGCGCGCGCGCTCATGAGGCCTCCCTGATCTGCCGCAGCGTCGCGGCGCTGATCGCGTCATCGGTCAGTTCCTGGCCCGCCAGCGTGGTCACCGGGCGGCCTTCGGACAGGACAATCACCCGGTCGCACACCTCCGCGAGCTCGGTGAAATCGGTCGTCACCCACAGCACCGCCATCTGGCTCAGGGCGGCCGCGGCCTTCACGAACCCGTAGATGTCCCGGCGGGCCCCGACGTCGACCCCCTGCGTGGGCTCGTGCAGCAGCAGGAACCGGGGCCGGGCCAGCAGCCACTTGGCGATCAGCGCCTTCTGCTGGTTGCCGCCGGAGAACGTCTGGGCCGGGGCGTCCGGCAGCGCGGGGCGGATGCCGAACCGGTCGATCGCGTCCCGGGCCAGTTCCACGAGTTCGGAGCGGCGGAACACACCGCCCCGGTAGTGCTCGTCTTCGACGAGCATGACGATGTTCTCCCACAGGCTGAGCTCCCCGCTCAGCCCCTGCACGGCCCGGTCCGCGGGGACAAGAGCGATCTGCTCCCGCACGCCGCGCTGCGGGCTGAGCTTCCCGGCGTCCAGGGTCCGCGACCCCAGCCGCAGCGACCCCTCCGTTTCGGGCAGGGCCCCGAACAGCCGGTACGGCACCTCCTCGGCCCCGGAGCCGATGAGGCCGGCGACGCCGAGGATCTCCCCGGCGCCGATCTCGCACGACAGGTCCCGCAGACGGCCGCCGGACAGGTGCCCGACCACGACGGCCGACTCGCGCGGCTCCGGGGTGCCGGAGATGAGCCCCGACAGCGAGTCCTCCGCCTCGGCGGCCTCTTCCGACAGCGAGGCCGACGCCGCCGACGCCCCGACGATCAGGTCGACCAGTTCGCTTTCCTCGGTCTCCCCCGGCACCACCTCGGCGACCGTCCGGCCGTCCCGGATGACGACGACGCGGTCGGTGATGGACCGGACCGCCGCCAGGTCGTGGGAGATGAACAGAACCGACGCGCCTTCGGCGACGACGGTGCGGACCAGGTCGAAGAGGCGTTCCACCTCTTCCTCGGGCAGGAAGACGGTCGGCTCGTCCAGGACCAGGACCGAGTGGCTCGACCCGCTGGCCGAACGGAACCGGCGCAGGTCCTCGGCGGCCCGGACGATCGCCAGCCGGGCCTGGTCCACCGGCGGCAGGTCGCCGCTGTAGGCGTCGAGGTCAAGGGAGACCTGGTACCGGTCGAGCACGACCGCGGCGGACCGGTGCTCTCCCCGCCAGTTGATCGGGTTGAGGAACCCGCGCCCGATCCGCTGCCCGAACGTCAGGTTCTCCAGGACGGTCAGGCCGGGAGCCAGGGCCAGGTTCTGGTAGACGAAGCTGAGCCCGACCTCCCCGGCCTTCCCCGGTGCCAGCGGCAGCGGAACCTCGTCGCCGCCCACGAACAGCCGCCCGCCGGGCGACGGCTCATGCACCCCGGACAGCACCTTGACCAGGGTGGATTTGCCCGAGCCGTTCTGCCCGACCAGGCCGACTACCTCACCGTGGCCGATGCGCAGGTCCACATCGTCCAGGGCCCGGTTGCTGCCGAAGTCCTTGGAGATCCCGCGCAGTTCCACCGCCGGGACCTCCTCGGGTACAGACTCCATCACGGCGCCGCGGTCATCGCGCCGTTGAGCGTCGACGCGGAGGTCAGGGCGCTGCCCGACAGGGACGGGAGCCCCAGCAGGCCGCGGAACCCGTTCACCCAGCTGGTTCCCCAGCCGCCGGTCGCCAGCACGTTGCCGGCGTTGCCCGGCGTGGCGATCCGGTCCGGGCCGATGGCCTTGTCATACGGGATCGGAGACATGTGCTCGAGCTCCCGGGCGGTCTGCAGGAACAGCAGGTAGCCGGTCCACGGCGGGTAGCCGCCGATGTCGCTCTGGATGATGCTCTTGCCCGGGTCGGTGGCCTGCAGCTTGATGAACGGCGTGCCGCCGCCGAACGCCAGGTACGTCTTCACCTTGGTGGTCGCGTGCGCGGCCTGGACACCCTCCAGCACGTAGGTCAGCATCCCGGCGTAGTCCGGGAAGAGCACGGTCGCGTCCGGATGCTGGAGCAGCGCCGAGGTCACGGTGCGGGACACGTCGGTCGTCCAGTTCGGCACCTCGACGTCGTAGTCGCTGACCGTGCAGCCGGGACAGATCGACTTCAGCTCGCTGGTGAGGGCGTTCTGCATGATCGCCGTGGCCGGCGCCGCGTTGGAGGTGATCGCGATGGCCTTGAACGGCTTCCCGCCCGCCTGGGCGACCGCCTGCTCCGCCGCGTACTTGGCGTCCAGCTGGTAGGGGTCGACCGTGCTGTACTTGATCTTGGCCTTGGCCGCCTCCTGCGGGGTGTCCCCGTAGACCGCGACGGCGATGCCCGCCTTCTGCGCCTGGGCGATGGACGGTGCGACCAGCGTCGGGTCGAAGTCGCACTCGGCGTCGATCGCCGCGTACCCGCCGTGGATCGCGTTCTCGATGGCGGTGTTGTACTGGGAGGTCGTCCCCTGGTTGGCGAAGATCGTCGGCTTCATGCCCGCGGAGGTGGCCAGCGCCGCGTCCGCTTGCGCGATCTCGGTGCAGGCCGCGAGCTCGCTGTTGCCCGGCACGATCATGATCTTCTTGCCGCGCAGGTTCGCGATGGACTTGACCTTGCTGCCGTAGCCCGCGGCGTAGGTGCTGAACTGCGGCGTCGACGCGCCCTGGTTCACGTCGCTGGACAGTGCCGAGACCTTCGCTTTGGACAGCCCGCCGGCTGATGACGACGAACCGCCGCCCGTTGAGCAAGCCGCCAGCGCGGCCAGCAGTGCCACCGCCAGCACCGCCGCCAGCCTGATTCCGCGTCTTCTATAGCGTTTCATGCGCCCTCGCCAATCACGGGTGTGCAGGTGCCCTCCAGTGTTGACCGGGCCATCAGGCGTGTCACTGTGCCTAGAGCACAGACCGCGCCGCCGTTCTGTCAGCATCCGGGCACATTGCCAGCGGCCAGGACGGAAATTACGTTGGAACCCATGGGCACCCTGGACAGCATTCTCGAGCGGGGCCGTCCGGTCACCGACACCGAACTGGCCCGCCGGGCCGACTGGATCCGGTTGCAGACCGTCGAGCTGATCGCGCAGGCGGGCCTCGGGCACTACGCCTCCACGTTCTCCGCCGCGGAGCTTCTGGCGACGCTCTACTACCACGTCCTGCGAATCAACCCGGCGGACGCCCAGTGGCCCGACCGGGACCGGTTCCTGCTCGGCAAGGGGCACGTCGCGACCGGGCTCTGGCCGGTCCTGGCCGACCTGGGCTTCTACCCGAAGGAATGGCTGAGCCAGTTCGGCAAGGTCGGGTCGCCGGTCAACGACCATCCCAACATGAAGCTCGCGCCGGGGATCGATTTCTCGTCCGGTTCCCTCGGCCACAACCTGTCGGTCGGCACCGGCATCGCCCTCGGCGGGCGCCTGGACAACCGCGACTACCGCACCTTCGTGCTCACCGGCGACGGCGAACTGCAGGAAGGGCAGGTGTGGGAGGCCGCGATGGCCGCCTCGCACTACAAGCTCGGGAACCTGACCGTCATCATCGACGCCAACGGCTTCTCCGGCAGCGGCCCGACCTCGGACGCGATGAACATCGAGCCCCTCGCCGACCGGTTCGACGCCTTCGGCTGGCGGGTTACCGAGTTTGACGGCCACGACATCGCGGCCCTCAAAAAGGCGCTGGGGGACGATCTGCCCGACCCGTCGTTCGGCCAGCCCAGCTGCCTGATCGCCCGGACCGAGAAGGGCCACGGCGTCGAGATGTTCAGCAAGCAGCCGCAGGCCTGGCACCTGGGCCTGCTCGAACCCGACCAGCAGGCCGACGTCGTCGCCGAGATCACCAAGCGGATGGAGCTGTCCCGATGAGCGCGCCGACCGAGAAGAAGATGGTCGACGTCTTCAGCGACGTCGAGCGCGAGACCGCCCGCACCGCCAACCCGTCCGGCTACGCCGTCACCGAACTGGCCGCCGCCGATCCCCGGGTCCTGACCCTGAGCGCGGACCTGTCCAACACCCTGGCCGAGTTCCGGGAGAAGTTCCCCGAGCGGTACGTGGAGCTGGGCATCGCCGAGACCAACTCGGTGTCCGTGGCCGCCGGCCTGGCGACCTGCGGTTTCAAGCCGTACATCTTCTCCATGGCCCCGTTCGGCGTGCTGAAGACTGCCGAGCAGCTCCGCACCGACGTGGACTACAACCACCTGCCGGTCCGTCTCGTCGGCCGGCTGTCCGGCCTGGCCATGGGCTACTTCGGCACCAGCCACTACGCGGTCGAGGATATCGCGATCGCCCGGACCCTCAACAACACGACCGTCATCGCCCCGGCCGACGCCGCGAGCGCCGTGGCCCTGCTGAAGCAGAACGCCGGCCACGACGGCCCCGCCTACATCCGCATCGCCGAGCAGGTCCCGGCCGTGTACGAGGAGGAGCCGGCCTACGAATTCGGCAAGTGGCTGAAGATCCGGGACGGCGGAGACCTCACCCTGGTCGGCCACGGCCTCGGCGTCAGCCTCGCGGTTCAGGCCGCCCAGCAGCTTAAGGACGAGCACGGCGTCGAGGCCGACGTCTTCGACGCCGCCTACCTCAAGCCGTTCGACGAGGCCGCCCTCGCCGATAGCGCCGAGAAAACCCGGAACGTGCTGGCCATCGAGGATCACAGCGTCGTCGGCGGCCTCGGCACGATCGTCGCCGAGACCCTGGCCAAGCACCAGATACAAGCCAGGCTGAAGCAGGCCGCCCTGCCCGCCGCCGACCTCGAGGTCGGCGTCCCCGCCGAACTGTACGAGCATTACGGCCTGACGGCGGCCACCGTCACCACCAAGGCCCTCGACCTCATCCGGAAGTAGCGACGACGGAAGCAGATCATGCGCGAACCCCTGCTCGACCCGACCGGCGACGCCGGGCGGGCCACCAACACCACCCTGAGCCCGCGCCCCGCGACCCTTCGCGGCGCCCGGCTCGCCCTCCTGGAAAACACCAAGCCGAACGCCGTCCCTCTCCTGGAAATCGTCGGCCGCGAGCTCACCGAACGCTACGGCGTGCGGGAGGTGCGGCTGTTCCGGAAGGGCTACTTCGGCACCCCGGTGGAGGAGAGCGTCGTCCAGCAGATGCTGCACAACTGCGACTTCGCCGTCGCCGGGATCGGTGATTGAGGCTCCTGCAGCGCCGCCAGTTTGGCGGACGGGATCGTGCTGGAGCGGGCCGGGATTCCCGCTGTCAGCATCTGCACTGACTCCTTCCGCATCACCGCGGAGGCGATGGCCCAGTCCCTCGGCTTCCCGGGTTTCCGGTACATAGCCGTCCCGCACCCGATCGCCAGCCGGACCGAAGAGGAAATGACCGTGATGGTGCGCGACGCGCTGCCGGACATGCTCCGCATCCTGGGGGTGACCGCATGACCAGCCCGCCCGAGGTGGATCTCGACGAGATCCGGCGCGCGATGGAGTACTACGAGGACCAGGGCTGGACCGACGGCCTGCCCGTCGTCCCGGTGACGTCGAGTTATCTCGATGAGTTCCTGGCCGCCACCAAACGGGACCCGGACGAGGTCCTCATCCCGATGCCGCACCTCAACCGGAACCTGACGGTACGCCTGGCCGCGCTCAACGCCGCCATGGCCGGCTGCAAGCCCGGGTACCTTCCGGTAGTCCTGGCCGCGTGGGACAGCTTCCTCAAGGACGGCATGGTCACCCGGTCGATCTGGCAGTCGACCACCGGGACCGCCCCGTTCATCGTGGTCAACGGCCCGGTCCGCGAGGACATCGGCGTCAACTGCCGCGGCAACATCTGGGGCTCGGGCTTCCGCGCCAACGCCACCATCGGCCGGGCGATCCGCCTCGGCGCCATGAACGGCCTCGGCCTCCGCCCGCAC
>Ga0131853_10009656_pt1 | contig 17656 bp, 8 predicted proteins | sample TergutLab28metaG_FD_92764 | JGI IMG/M metagenome (GOLD analysis project Ga0131853, IMG submission 92764) | Labiotermes labralis P1 segment gut microbial communities from Petit-Saut dam, French Guiana - Lab288 P1 (version 2) (version 2) | ecosystem: Host-associated > Arthropoda: Insects >... | reverse complement strand
TTTTATTTTTTTTTTTTTTTTTTTTTTTTTTTTTTTTTTCTAAATTTCTTTAATTTTTTTTTTTGGGCCCTTGGCCCTTTTCCCCCCCCCCCCCCCCCAGCAGAACTTGAAAAGAATTTCAGCAGTGTGCTTGGGCCCAAGGTAAACTTTGAACGGAAAATTAGAAAGTTAGATTTGGGAGGGGGGTTGAACTAGTTTCTGTACTAGGAGGGAGAGTCAAATGAAAACCTTAAAAGTGCGATAAAAATTCGAAACACGGCTCGATTGTCTTGTAAGTTGACAACAATGATACTCATGGTTTGAAGAGTGGCCGATATGTGGCAGTACGATGCAGCAATTCAACACGACGGCGCGTGTAAAGATGACGGCCCCGGTTGCAACATGCACCAAAGAAGAACAGCTTTTTGTCATCCGTTTTTTAAGTAGTGGTGAAACCCATCGAAATTCAGTATGTTCAGTATGGTGATGCATGACTGTCACCACAGTAAGTGTACGAGTGGACTACGAAGTTCATGGACGGCATTAGTTCTGTAACAGACTCTCCTCGACCTGGTCAGGCACACCGAATAGTGACACCAGAGGCCATTGCAGCAGTTGAAGCCATCGCGAAGGAAAATCGCCGCGTAACAGTGAATAAAATAGCCGCACATCTGGATATGAATCAGGGATCAGCACACCATATCGTCCATGATCTGCAGTTCCATGAAGTGTCTGCAAGGTGCGTGCCACGCCAGCTGACTGCAGAATTGAAAGAACGACGTGTTGATGCCCGCCAGGAACTTTTGAAACGCTTTGAAGCAGAAGGTGATGACTTTCTAGGAAGAATTGTTACGGAGATGAAACCTGGGTCCAATACCACCAGCCGGAAACCAAAAAAGAGAGCAATGAATGGCGCCATACCTCCTCACCAAAACCGAAAAAATTCCGCACACAAACATCTGCGGGAAAGGTTATGCTGACTCTTTTATGGAATGAACGAGGCGTAATTTTGGAGCACTACATGCTCAGGGGGAACACTGTGACCAGTGCAACGTATGCAGATCTCCTAAAGAATCACCTGTGTCCTGCAGTCAAGTCCAAACGACGTGGACGTCTGAGTACAGGTGTTTTGCTCCAACATGACAATGCTCGGCCCCATACTGCCCATTCAACTGTTGCAACGATCCAAGATCTGTCCTTCGAGTGTCTTCAACATCCGCCCTACTTGCCAGACATCGCCCCCAGTGACTTTCATGTTTTTGGCCCGCTCAAAGAGGCGATGGGAGGCAAGTCTTTCAGGTCCGACGAAGAGGTGCAGCAGGCGGTGCGCGAGTGGCTGCGCTCTCAGCCAAAATAATTTTTTCTAGAGGTATCGATGCACTTCAGAAGCGCTGGAACATTTGTATGGAACGCAATGGAGACTACATAGAAAAATGAAGTTATTGTGTACCTTATGCGTTAAATGAATTACGAGATAAAATATTTAAGGTTTTCATTTGACTGACCCTCGTATTTTTATATAATAAAGAGTAATTGAGGACTCTTACTGGCGTTTCGAGTAGAATTCATGCGGAAACAAAAGCCTAGATGCTGTTGTAAGGAATGTTTGTAAAGAGGTGTGGCTGCTCAGTGTCCTAAAAGTAGTGCTGTATATACACAGAATACATAGAAGTGAAGCCATCCTGAAAACTTCAGCACTAATTAGTTTACATTGACTCCTGATAATAAACAGCGACTTCCGTGCAGAACTCACAAAGCCTATTCTAAAAATTTAACAGACTGTATTTAGGTAGCATAAGTTTAAAGTTGAAGAGCAGTCTACAATTAACGCATGGGTTAGCTTGCTGTACGTGAGCTTCAATCTTAATTGAGGCAGCTTAATGTTTGTGGCCTAAAAATGATAAATCTCGTAGACAATTCTTTTTATTGTTACAGTTTTTATCCTCTGTCGCATCTTCGCCACGTTAGTATTTGTTAATTTGTGCACAATTTATCTCAGTGTTAGTAAACTCTGTTCATACAAAAATCATATCCATAGCTCAGATTACGGAATTAACAAGATAAGCAATGCCCATATAACGTAACACAGGCGCATTCGTGTAACCATTGTAGCAATGGAAAAGCAGTAGGTATTACATATTCTGAGTGTATGTTTGTAGTCTTAGTTATCCGGTGTTCATTGCGCATGCGCCATATTGTCATCTGTAGTCTGCTCGGCCGTGCTGTATTTTTCACATTATCTCATAAACGGCACGACATCCGAAATATAGTTACTGAACCTGACATGTGTGTTTTGATTTTCTGTCCAACTTTTGTTTGAAACATTTCTCATTCTAAGAAGAACTTGCGAGATATGATTAAAAATATATGTAGGTCCTCTTGTAAAGTGCCCCGTTATTCTTGTCAGATTTTAATGAAATTTGAATGTTCGGGACAAATTTTCGAAAAATACTGAAATATCAAATTTAATGAAAGTCCGCCCAGTGGGAACCGAGTTGTTTCGTGCGTGCAAACGGACAGACATGAAGCTAACAGTCGCTTTTCGGAATTTTGCAAACGCGCCTAAAATGGATCAAGTCCAAAGAACCGGGTGCAAGTAGCTAACAAAACTACTAGTAACCACTGGAACTGAGGTACATTTTGAAAATAAACTAAGAAGAATTTAGTGAATTTCCTTTTGTTATATGTTTTTAAAAATTTTCCTCTTACCCTGAGTGAAGAATTATACTGAGTGCTTGTGAAAACAAGCTTACAAGGAATACGTTTGGAGCTAAGAATATTGGAGTGAGGGGGGGGGGGGCATTGCAGGGACATGGTGAATGCGTTATTCTCCGTTGGAATTTGTATTCTAGACGATTCTGAAAGATTCGTATGTCTCACAACGATGTTGCTGAGGTTTCGAGCTTTCGGGGACGTTACACTGTTGCAACAGGTACATGTTTTTTTCTGTTTCGAAGGAACGTAGTGCCTCTATCTTCAGGGTAAAGCAGACTAAGAAGACCAGCTAAGCGAGAGTGTGTGGGTAAAATAGGCCTGTATAGGAGTGGACATTGGGGTGGTTGACCGCCATTGTGCAAACATTTGTACTTGACTTAATTCAGCTTTGCTTTAAAAATAGCTATTTCACTATGTAATGAAACCACGAAACGTAATTTGTGCACTTTTTGCAGTACGCTTAGCTATGCCAGAATGTCTCTGTATGCGAGGCCTGATGTACAAATACGGAGGCCAAATGAGGCCGAATCTGTAGAAAGCAATTCGCGGCTCCTGACAGACATGGGAGGGTAATCCCGTTCAGAGTATGCGCCTCTAGCGTGTGCACGGGTTTTCAGTCGATAATATCTGAAACACGTGCACACCAAATATGTCTACTGTTTTGAGTATCGCTGGCTTAGGCATTTCTTAGTTAGAGCAGCGCTGACGGCAGGGTGTTTTGCAGCTACGGCTGGGGAAGGATATAGAAATCGGGAGTAGCCATATCTGATCAGGCTGTATAGTAAGTAGGCAAAGGGCTGAACGATTTCCGAACTGGGCAAGGGATTCTTTTCGTCTCTACAGCTTCCAGATCCGTTCTGCGGCCCACCTAGCCAATTCTTCAATGGTTGTTGGTGGTAGCGCGGCCGCTGAGTGAAGCTACCACACGTACATATAGTGCCGATTTTCAGAATGCATGGCGCCGTGCCCCCACTCCCCCATCTGCCTTCATGGCGTCTGTGCTTACTGTTACCTTTATTTAAATTAGTAACAGCTGTAAACCTACTGGCTGGGATACAGCTTTCTTTCTGTTTATATCTTAGCTGACCTCTTCTATCTACTCATTGTAGGCGTAGAGAGTTACTGTTGTACCAAATCACACTCGCTGACACACACGCGCGCGCTGTGTAGTACTCCTCTGGACAAGGATCGGCCTGTCGCAGAGACCTGTACTTGACAACACAAACACTCACAAGAGATAGACATCCGTATTGCTGGCGGGATTCGAACGCGCAGTCCTAGCATGCGAGAGGCCGCAGACCTACGTCTTAGACCGCACGTCCACCGGGATCGGCGGCTGGAATAAAGTGTGGAGTAGAAAACTTCCCTGGGCTCGTCACAACCACGTTGGAAGTCCGACTTCAAAGTCTAGAGCGGTGTTTATCGACGTATGGACCGCGAAGGATCGTGAATGTTTTATAAGGCTTGCTGCTGGTTTTACTGGTACCCATAAATTAAGCTGTGATCGACGAGTGCCTACACGTTACACAGACGTAATTGTTATGAATAAACTGGGCATTTATAGCTGTACGGCACTGAAATGGGTGTACGTGGTGGTGCAGTTGGTTGAGGCACTGCGCTGCGAGCCGGAAGGTTGCGTGTTCTATTCGCAGTGGAGTCACTGGCTTAATTCTTCCGGCCACAATGTGGCCCTGGGGTCGACTCACCCTCTAACAGAAATGAGTACCGGGGATGTCTGCTGCAAGTTAAAGGCTGCCGGTGCCTAGAGCTGACAATCTTACCACTTACATGTGCCGATTGTCTTTACCTTTACCTTTACGGCACTGAATTACGGTTCATTACATCTCTTTTAATACCTAACTAATTAGAGGCTAGAATTTATATAAAGTATATTTAATAATTCGGCGTCTTCCTTGCAGAGGGCACCGTGTTTCCACTATAAGAAGACATTTAGGCGTAACCATTGTTGTCGTGGAAAAGCAATATCATCACACATTCTGAGTGTATGTCTGCAGCTTTAGTTATCTAGCATACAATATACAGGTACCTTATTATATTGTCATCTGTTGCCTGTCCAGCTGTGCCATATTTTTGCACATTATCTCATAAACGGCACGAATTTCGAAAAAACAAAACGTTATTGAACATAAAATGTGTGTTTTGATTTTCTCTACGAACTTTGAAACTTTTATCACTGTTCGAAGAATTCATAAAGATACTATCATGAGTGTGCACAGGTCTTCAAGCAAATTACCCGTTACCTATGTCAGATTTTAATTAAACTTAAATTTTCTCGACCGATATTGGAAAAATACTCAAATATGAAATTTCATAACTCCGTCCGTTTGGAGCAGAGTTGTTCCATGTGCTCGGACGGACGGACAGACATGACGAAGCTAATAGTCGCTTTTCGCAATTTTTCGAACGGGCCTAAAACCATCCATTTTATGCTGTGTAGGGAAATACTTGCTGCTTTTTGCTGAAGGCCATACGTAGCAATTTAAGTACACATGTAAGCAATAACAGTTGTATAGCTACGTGTACCGACAGCAGTGTCACAACAGTGGCGCTATAATTTCAAAGAATTACGGATCGGCATGTCTGATATTCTATTTATTCTGCTGAGGATCTCTTGGGCCACCCTCGCCCCCCCCCCGCCGTGTTCCGAAAACGCTCAGCAGCAGAGGGTGTGTGGAACGCTGGGCTAAGGGATAGTAGCAGCTGGTGGCATTGGGCAGCTGCTGATGTCCATGTCGAGTATGTGGAAACTGGGACTCGAACGTCGGATCACTCTAGGTTAAGGACATTGAATTGTTGGGGTTTGTGCGTATTTTTGTAACACCGGTTCTTCATTCCTGATTCATGCTTCATCCTCTTAATGTTGTTGCTTCCCGAGTATCGTACTGTTGTTTGTGAGTTGAGTGTGTGTGAGTCACGTAGTCACATGCAGCAACACTTCTTGTGCTAGTTACGCACACACTAAACAGCCGTGGAGGTATGTGCAACAGGGTGTATTTTGTCTCGATTCCTTGGCACTCGTTTGTTACTGCCGACGGAGAAGAAACTGGCTGCCTACGATCCATGACGGTTTCGGCCCAACCATTCATCCGCAACCTGTCTTAACGACAGGTCCATAGCCTCTTACAAAGCAAGTTCTCCACTGAGTGCGATCTAGTGATTCCGTTTTCAATTTACTTCATTCTGTCCTTTCCGTAAGGTTGTCATCCAGTAGCTGATTACGCCTTCTTCCTCTTCTTCCCGTCACTTCTATCCTTACTTCTAGCTTTACTTGAGTAACGTCGAGATGTTGTTTGATGTCCAGAGAGTGAGTCTGGCTTTTTGTAACAGGTCCACCTGAGTAGTGTTCTGCCTATGCTCGTTCCACCTGAAAAACGAGGTATATCCAGTCTCCGAGGCGTAGTGCGTTTATTACAGCCAGGGATAATGATCGGTTGGTGGTGTCCGAAGTTTCAGTCATGACTGGCGAGGCCTATGTATTGGTTTGGGTCTGCAGTTCACGTTGCTATATCGGCATGAATTGTAAGTGCGTGTTTAACGACGCTACCAATTATTAAGACTGTGTAACATCGTGGTGTTTGGACGAATGAGTATGGATCACTGGTAGTATGTTACTAGCCGGAGAAAGCCGAAGTACTCGGAGAAAGCCTGTCCCAGTACCAATTTATCCATCACAAATTCCCCACGGACGGACCGGGGATTGAATCTGGGCTTCCTTGAAAAGAGACCGGCGACTGAACGGCTGAGCTATCGTTCCGGGGAGAGGTTCCACCGCGAGATTTCGACGGTTCTCGAGGAAGAACTCCAGTGAGTTAATAACGACGTGTTCCGCATTCGGTCAGGAGGGCAACATTTTCTGCATCTGCTGTAGCACTGGCGAGTTGTTATTAGACCTTCTGAAGGTTATAAATACTGCGAATCTTTGTCTATGTTCCGTCACCGACTATTACCCCTCCCGACACGCGTCCGGCCACCGCTTCTGGGTCAAGCAGGAAATGGTCCACTCTGTATATAGATATTGTAACCCTATATTACGTGAACACACTAATGTCTTGTAATATCTCAGTAATGTATCTCGTAACATATGCAGAAATACTTTTCAATGGAGTTGAATTGTTGCAGAAGCCGTCTGATATTTGTAACCGTGACATTAAATCATTCGAGAAATTAGGTATGAACATTAACTAAATGAATTTCAGTCTTCATCGTTGCACCGTGCATTTCGTAGAATCATTTAATTAGCACACCAACTAATGCACAAATATAAACTTTTTTTTTACATTGAAACATTCAAAATCGCTCCAACATGTTTCGATCTTTTTAGATCATCTTCAGGGAGCTACGCTGTTCCTTACTAAAGTCACATTTTAAAATGCACTCACTGATTGCTTTTCTTAGATTAATTTAGTGTTGTGGCAGCATGAAGATGATCTAAAAAGATCGAAACATGTTGGAGCGATTTTAAATGTTTCAATGTAAAAACTTTTATATATGTGCATTAGTTGGTGTGCTGACTAAATGAAATCCAGATTGTGATCGATATGCTATTTGTCTGAAGGAAATAGTCTTGGCATGATCATTTCTGCAAGTATTCGCAGTTTCAGATATTTAGTGGAATCATCACACAATCATCCCTTATTCTACGAGGGTGAGTTTTTAAATTTTAGCACATGGTTTATGAAAAACATATTACTTGAACATAAAAAGATAACATTTTGAAATAAAAGGAATTTTGTGGAAAAATAAAACAGCTTATGCAGCGTGTCTTAAAATGCAGTGAATTTCCTTGTTACCTAAATATACCTACATAAAATACTTTTCTAGAGGCGTTTCCAAAGCACATTCGCCCATTTGAACGCAGATCTTAAAAAGATTAATTCAAGTCCGTGCCTAAGACGAGATTTACGAAGTGATTTACGACATATTGTACTACGTATAGAGAATTCATCTGGAAACTATTACATGTACTTACTTACTCCATGGTGCATAGTCCTTCTTGAGAAGCTACCTGGTTTGCAGCTAGTCAAGAAATTCCCCGTATTTCATGGAACCCGAAGGTTCATTACCGCACTCACACGCGTCCGCCAGCTGTCTCTATCCTGGGCCAGCCCAATCCAGTCCCTATACCCACATCCCACCTCCTGGAGATCCATCCTAATATTATCCACCCATCTACGCCTAGGTCTTCCCAGTGGTCTCTTTCCCTTCGGTTTCCCCAGCAAGACCCTATACACACCCTTCTCCTCACCCATACTCGCCACATGCCCAGCCCATCTCATTCTTCTCGATTTTATCACCCGCACAATATTGGGTGAGGAGTACAAATCATTTAGCTCCTCGTTATGCAATCTCCTCCATTCGCCCGTTACCTCGTCGCTCCTAGGTCTAAATATTCCCCTCAACACCATGTGGAAACGATTACACGTACTGTACGTACACAAAATTAAAAATTGACATTTACAGCTCCTTAATTTTAATCCGTTTCACTTGGCAAATAAACACCGCACACGAGACCATTCGTTTTGTTATAATAATAATAAATCGAATGAATTGCACGTCATGGTGATACCAACCAACGCCTCGTATATGATTACAGTTAAACTTTGAGATGTTACGCAGCTTTGACTGGTAATTATTTATTTGTGTATGTGTGATCATTACGTTAAAATATTTGCTGTTCGTCACACAAGTCATTTACAGTCATATTTACATCTTTGTTGAATGTTGTGTTAGAGACAACTTACCGTAGCCGCTAGGTGTACTGGCGACGACGAAGACGATGGAACTTGTGTATGCCATCCGGACCAAATCATACCTGACGGCTGTGGTGCACTCAGAACAGGGCCTCACTAGCGTTCGGCCTATTAACCTTAAGTCGCCATCTCTGTCCACTCTATCGAAATCCATCACTGTGTAGAGTCGTGGTCTTCAGTCTCGTGATATCTATGGAACCCCCACTAATTCGGGTTTTATCACTTTAACTCATTAAAGTAAAAAATGTACTTTTGGGTGCAAAAATTAAATAAAACTTGTAAACCCCAAACTTTTTTTTTTTTTTTACAAAATCAAATATTTAAGCCCACTGACGAAAAACAGAATACGGTTATGTTACTGACGAGTTCTATTAAAATAGTCGCAGAGTCGATATGTACAAAGATGGGGAGGAAAATAAAGATGCTATTGAGGGAAAGGAACCAATTGGAAGGCCCAGGCGTAGATGGGAGGACAATATGAAGATGGATCTTCAGGAAGTGGGGTGTGGGGGCATGGGCTGAATCGATCTGGCTCAGGATAGGAACAGGTGGCTGGCACTTATGTGGTTATGAACCTTCGGGTTCTATAAAATGCGGGGAATTTCTTGACTAGCTGAGAACCGGTTAGCTGCTGAAGAATGACTCTGCTCCATGGAGTAAGTCAGTAAGTAAGGAAGTATTAAAGTTGGTAAATTTGTGTTTATCTATTCTTCATCAAGGAAATGTGCTGGTTGAACCCATGAAAGTCGCAGAGAGAACACCCGCGTTCCGCAGCGCACAGTTTGAATACCAGAGATCTGCAGAGATTTCGGTAAACCGGGAGAAACTTCAGGTTAGGCAGTAACCCGGTCACCCCTTTGGATTTGAACACTAAGTTAACACGTTAAAACTTTGTTGCAATTGTACATCCAACGTCATTCATAATAAACATAAAACGTCCAGTGAAACACCGCATGGCGCGCAGATATAATGTAACTTTTATGTGCAGCTTAGCAGTTAAACTTTCGAAGTTATTACATCTGAAGTGTACAATACACTGCTCCAGCCGTGAGTAGTTCATATATTCTTCAGTTGTTACTGCCGACATAAGGTAGTTGAACTTGAAGTTATAAACTGGTTTGAGAGTCAATAAAACTATATTCAAGTCACTGTTAAGGTCCGTAGTGTCTCCTTCTCTCAAACACTGTGGTCGTGGGTTCGAAACATAGGCGTAATTTCGGAGGAGGGCAAGGGGGGAGGAGACTCCCCACCGCCCAGTATTTTTTCTACCTAAGATTTTCTTTTGCTACTGATTTCAAGAGAGAGAAATAAAGAAAAATCGGGTGAGATTAGAGGAAAGGTGCGTGCGTGTGTATATATATATATATATATCAAGGACTGATTTAAACCAAACTTCCACTTCTGGCTAATTAGAATCCTTCGTAAATTAAAGTTCCTAATATCACCTCAGGAGACACCGTCCCAGTGTTTATTGCTTATAATTAAGGTGTTATATTAACAGACAAAATGTTGTGCCTTTAGGTTAATGTAACATCTTAATTAGTTTCTGATGCCCATGGTCGATTTTTCCCCCTCCACCAATGTTACTAGCCAAGTTACGCCTCTGACCCGAATTCTACTAGGGGCATGAATTATGCCGATGTTTCTCACTGTACTATTTGTGTTTTGTGTAAGTATAGGCCAGAGACTAATCTGTGGAAGATGTAGTAGCAGTTCGGACAGGCATTCACAGCGAACACCGGGGTTGCCTGCTCGAATCCGGCTGTAGGCATACGTTGTGTCTCCTATGCTTTATGCTGCCTCCAGTGGCTCGATTCACCACGAAAAGAAATATACTGAGTGTTCAAGTGAAGTGGAAACGCGATCGTGGTCTTCTGAGATGTGATGTTGTGCAGTTTGGTTGATGGTTGCTAACATTTAGGTGTATCCTTCTTTTTCCATTTTCGGGATGGAAGAGAAAGTAGAAATCTAAAGACCGGTGTTTCCCAGACGGAGTTCCATAGAACATCGTTAGGGGTTTCCACGAGAAATCGTGGTGTATATGTGAACAAGACAGGCAAGGTACGTATAACGGAACACCGAGGCGCGTTCTTGTAACCATTGTTGCAGTGGAAAAGCAAAAAAATATTACATATCCTCACTGTGTTTATGGCCTTAGGTATCCAGCATGCAATGCACATGCGCCATATTATCATCTGTGGCCTGCCTCGCTGTGTAATATTTTTCCACATTCTCATATACACGGCACGATTTTCGTAGAACGTTAATGAATACGAAATGTGTATTTTGATATCCTCTAAAACGTTTGTCTGAAACATTTCTCATTCTAAGAAGAACTGAGCGAGATATGGTCTTAGTGTAAAGTACTCGTTATTCTTTCAGATTTTAATGGAACTTGAATTTTCTCTATAGATTTATGAAAAATTCTCAAATATAAAACTTCATGAAAATCCTTCCAGTGGGAATCAAGTTGTTCCGTGCGGACAGACGGAGGGACGGACAGAGAGACATGACGCAGCTAATAGTCACTTTTGACAATTTCGCGAACGCGCCTAAAAAATTGTGACATGCCGCGGAAATTTCCTATACGCGTCGAAATATTTCGGGGAATTTTCCCCGGCAGCAGGCAATACCTGGGTAATATCCGTGTGCTAGTACCAACTGCCTCATTTTTTGTGTTTTCTTTTTCGTAGGCATGGTTCTTGAGGATATGTAAATGTTATTTTAGGTGTTCCTGCATGGACAAGCAGGTTGGGATACTCTGCTGTAGACCGTTCATAAAAACGGGACCATCTCTTTCTTTGCCAACCGAAACGTTTGAAATTCTTCATAAACTTCATTTGCTGTTAACATTCCCAGCACGACAGCACGAGCTGTGAACACAGTTTACACAGAAGACAGCCTGTTTTGTACCCCTTGTAAACTACCGCAGCGGAAGCGGTTAAAACAGAGCATCACAAAAGACAGTAACGTAGCTTGGGGCGTGATGCCGTGTTTTTACCTGACGACAAGGCGCCACATGCGCCAAGACCGTAGAATTCACGATAAACGCCTTGATATAAGGATTTACAATATCGTGTGAACTCCATTCTTCTGGGATGACGCCGCGTCGCTGGATAATTGGTTCCCGACGTTTCGGGGCAATTTCATGGTCTCATTTCAAAGGTGTAATGTCCGTTTATGACATTTAGACCATTGAAGACTAGACCAGTGGAAAAGCAATACATATTTCATATTCTGATTGTGTGTTTGTTTTTAGCCTTAGGTATCCAGCATGCACAGCGCATACGCCACATTGTAATCTGTGGCTTGTCCGGCTGTACAATATTTTTCCACATAATCTCATAAAGGACACGATTTTCGAGGAAAAAAGTAGTTTTGAACCTGACATTTGTGTTTTGATTTCCTGTGCAACTTTTGTTTGAAACATTTCTCATTCTAAGAAGAACTCAGCGAGATGCGGTCAAAAATGTATGTTGATCTTCATGTAAATTACCCGTTATTCTTGTCAGATTTTAATAAGATGTGAATTTTCTCGACAGATTTTCGAAAAATACTCAAATAGTAAATTTCATGAAAATCCGTCCAGTGGGAGCCCAGTTGGTCTACGCGGACGGAGGGACGGTCAGATGCACACAGACATAGCGAAGCTCATAGTCGCTTTTCGCAAATTTTCGAACGCGCCTAAAAACTCGTGTATCACAAATTTTGACGTTTTAACTGACCGTGCATCTCAATATAATCTTAGCAACTGACCAGCTTAATGCACAAATTCTTGTTTTGTTATAAGTTTATTATATTCCTCTACAAGTTTCGAGCACTGTTGTGCTCATCATCAGGAGGTAAAATTGTACTATACAATATCTGGTATCGTCACACACTGTAGATGGCCGTCTGGTGCACACCGGACGGCCACCTACAGAGTGTGACGATGCCTGATGCTGTATAATACAATTTGACCTCCTGATGATGAGCACAACAGTGCTTGAAACATGTAGAGGAATATAATAAACTTATTATAAAACAAGAATTTGTGCATTAAGTTGGTCATTTGCTAAGATTCATGTGAGTAGTTTTGTGACATTTGAGGTGACCATGTATGTGGGATGTGCCTACTGTATTGGATATTTTTGGAAGCAATGAAAAAGTTGGAGACATTTTATTGTAATTTAAGAAAGTCATTGATTTATTGACAATGTATATAGTCAGTACTTTATCTGTGTATATTCCTCCTCATCCGTGTTCGTCTTTTTGTTCAAAACCTGTTTTAGTGTAAATCCTTCATTTGATGTTACCACATGAGTGTGTATGTGTGCGCATGTGTTTATATGTGTGTATGTGCGTGCCAGTGTTTCTCTTTCCCCATCCTACAATGTTGAACGAAACGGAATATTTAATGAACGCAGAGACCACAACGCCCACACGTAGCCTTACGCATTATATAAACATGCATTAAATACTGTATACGCAGTAAATAAAGAATCGACATTGCTACGAATACGTTACTCGGGCTGTAGAAACCACCATAAGAAGAAAATTGACCTACAGCTATTAAAAAAATTAAAAAATAACCTTTTTAAAATAACCTTTGTGCCCCACATGAAATCATGGGAGCCCCATAACTTTACTGAAGTTCCAGATGGCCCCCAAGCCGAAACTCTCCTCCGGCTCCAAGAAAAAGGAGCCCAGATACGCGTGTCCGAGTGAGGCCAAAGCCTCACATTCACAAAGTATGTGGGGCGAGGTTTCTTCTTGCACTCCACACCTCCTATACAATGGACTGTCTAGCAGCCCTAGTAGATGAAGATGTCTCCACAGGGTGTTATATCCCGTAAGAAAGGGTGTCACAACCCTGGATTGAGTCCTATTAAAAGTCAGAAATTTAGCCTTGGTACCCAGACTAAGTCCCGAGATTAGTTCTCGAGCCTGTCTTTGGGTGTCACCAACGCCTTGCCGTTTTGCCCAATGCTTGTTAGCCAACCAGCGACTAAGCATTTTTTGTATGTCACTTCTAGAGACTCCCAGGGCCGGCTCGGGTCCAAGAAACCTCAGAGCAGAGCCTGTTGTGAAGGAGCCTGGGTGGGCCCCAGGGCCGGTCTGGACGGGTGCGGAAAATCTCGCCTCCACCGGGATCTGATACCCGGACCGTCCAGCCCGTAGCTAGTCGCCATACCGACTGAGCTATCCCGGCCCACCTCCATTATAAATACCACCCGAAATTATCGCGGTTCAATCAGTGTCACTGAGGTACATAAATAGAACAGACGGGCACATTTCGCAGTGCCTTAGTGTTGAAACTAATTGGTTCTTACAATTACCACTGTGGTGTAAAGGGTGACGTACGAGTGACTCACATTTTTTCTGAAAGAATCTGTGTTTTTGTCAGCAGGATGGTTAAAATTGTTTGCGGGTCCTGTATATATACGTACATGCGCGTTCATATGGCTCGGATTTTGTGACGCGACGGGTCGCAGATCACTCTGCAAGTTAACGGTGCTCGGAACAGGCGGTTGAGGGTCACATTGTTTCTGCAGTTTGGGAAGACCACATCCGAGACATGTCGTTTATTTAGATAACAGTTTCATGTGTTTGTAATGCCAATACGTTTCTTTATTTTATGTATTTCTTATGCACTATTCACGTTTCAAGAATAAGTAGACAGAAGTTAAGATCGGTGAAATGTTCGTAAATTTTAGTGGGTTTGAGAATACTGCATAAAGAAACTTACTCCGATACCTGTGTGTGCGTCTATCCTGTGTCAAGTTGGTGTTACCGGATATATAGCTACCCAATATATCTGCAAAACGAACAGAATTAAAAAAATATGTATTATTGGATCATGAAATAAATTCGAAGATTAAATATTCATTACGAACTTTGCGAATTTCGTTTTGCGTTTTACCAGCAGCAAAGGAATAACACTGTGTAATGTCATTAGAGTTTACTTGAATTTTACTAGTCTTTGAGAGCCGAACAAGTATAGCTGCCATCCAAGAAATCTGCCGCGTTGTATGAATCTTGCAGGCTCTTGATTGCGTTAACAAGACCATGCAGTTGGATTCTCTCCATGGCCAGATGTGTCCAGTTCAAATGCTACTTCATTTCCTTAAGATCCGATTTAATATTCTTCTTCATGCAGTGCCTTTGGCCTTCCAGGTGCTGTTGTCGCTGCACGTTCCATGATCAAAATATCGTATGTATATCTCACCGTCGGTCTTGATTTGGGTTTCGACTGTAAAATAGGGAGAGTAAAGTATACCGAAGCGTCGCACGTTTTAAAACATGGCGGCATGACATACAGCATCAATAGATTTATATATGTTTGCCGCAGTTTGTTTACTCGACATTGTTGGGTAATTTTGGGTAATTGCGTAATACGTTTTGACTGGCCCTGCGAGTATATGTGCTACGTTCAACACCACTGGCTCAAAATCCGACTTGAAGTTTATTCCAGTTCCGATATTTTTCATTGAGTTGTGTTTAATATTTTCTGCAGTATTAATTTGAGTCCTATAAGTGGCTTTCGCTTGAAAACCATGTACACGTTCTTTACCACTTCCATGAGAGTTATACTCGTACGTTCTGTATTTCCCATAAAACGCTAGTAAGGAAATATTGTCTTTATCGTTATGGATTTAGTTAGCAGATTAGTGCGTCAGCCTCATAATTACATTTTCAGACTTTCTGTATCTTTTCCTTATTCTTGGCTCAGTATCTTTGATAGCTAACTGCTGTCTGGTTCCACCGTTTCTATCTGCATTGCTTTTCCGACTTTCCTGTCTTCAGTATGATTTGTATGGTTGTTCTGTCGACATCCATTGTCTGGAGTAAGAATTATGCACACATCTTATCGGACGCTAGGTCTGTGGACTTATTCTGATTAAAGAAAAATAGAAATGCAGAGCAAATAGCTTAGGCCTACGTCGTAAGTCGGGCCCGTTGAACGACTGCTGGAACCGAAACTTTTTGTATATGATCATGTCTTGATGTAGACCAATCACGTAGGTTCAATGGGTAGTGTTTCTGATTTCTGTTCAGCTTTTCGCAGCACTTCTGGGCAATTGACGTTACCACGCCACGGCAACTTCTTGCCACGTTCATCCCAGTTCGTCCTACCATTCGACGCTGTATTGTTCCAAAGCTGCCGGCAATGTCCTTAAATCATAAATAAATAAATACATGTTGAGGCATAGGACAATATCCAGGGAGTATCCTTTTATCATCTTATACAAGCATTGCCAGGAATCTTGAAGCTTAAGATCTCCGTTCTTCTCGGACTTGGCACAGTGTGACTTGGTCAAGGGTCTAGATGTCCATGCCATGCACTGTAATGTCGTGCCCTCCTAGTTAAGGGTGGGCGACCCGTTGACGATGCTTGCTACATCGACAGTCAATACTGTCGCTGAGCACGAAACCAGTATCCGAGGGGGGATCGAACCTTTACTAATACGGAATAGCGTGGCCGTGCTTAGGGGTCTGAGTATAGCTAGTTGTTGCCACCAGTGGTTGAATTATTGTGGCTGAAGTGGCGCGACATCGGGAGAGCGCCTGCCGACAGAAACATACAGCCTGGCAATCGGCTCGAGACGTGGGGATAGCGGGAGAGGAAATTCTAAGTTGTCTTGCAAATTAAGCTGTATTAGAGGCTTATCACACTTCTACGAAACTGCCTGTGTTACATAATAACTTGCTGGGGTGATAATGTACTAATGTACGCTCTCCACTCAGCTAATAGGCTTGCCCGTAGCTGCAGTACTATATCCACTGTGCATTCACTGTATCATTTATCGCTGAGTGTTCGCTGTCGTCCTAGTTCACTGCATTAGTCCAGACATTGTCCCAGCTAGAACCAGTCTACCTAACAGTGCCAAATTCAGTGCAGTGCCTACCTAGAGCATTGTCGCAGCGTCGGCAACCAGACAAACGTCGTAGCTGTCGCTGTGAATTACATCGCCTGTCTGACACCGTCGCTTGTGACAAATTAGCTGTGAAAGTCGTTTTATCAAAGCCGGGGATTTGAAATGGTAAGGTTGTCGATCCGGCTGTCTCCCACGCGTGATCGCAGACGGTAGCAGCTGTACTCAGCGAGTTCCTCGTGTCGTAAGAATGGCGAAACCAGCATTTTGCTGCAGTTATTTGCAGTAACTTATTTTTCGTATGTCAGTTTTTGCAGAAGCAAAATATGTTGCAAATATCCGTGTCCTACTGGTAAACTGTGGTTTGCAGTGCCATAGCTTTACCACGTGAACATTTGATACTTGAAGATGAGACGACTGGGCTTTGTCGAAACGTCGGGCATCAATCGCCAAGGACAGTACCACATCCCAGAAGAATGGAGACCAGACCTCTCTTGCACCGCTGCGAAAGCCTAAGTACTCTCAACTATAAGTTTTCCACAAGTTTCGTTATTATTATCATACCGTGTTTCATTTATTTTCTATATTCAGGAGCGATACTGGATCACAGTACCCCAATTTCCTCTTTTTTCTGCTTCATTTATCTGTTTTGGAACAAGGTCTTCAGCAAATAAGCATAGTTGTAGTCGTAGTTTGAAATTTAACATCGGGCAGTCAACGCACTCCGTTTATTTGCATTGTAAACTCTATTTCTGGAGGCAGCAGGTTTCTCAGAAACATCGGTACGTGTAGACCAGACTGCACGGCGTTACTTTTCAGAGGTGTGGACCTTCATACATGTAGATGTGGGGTGCTGGAGAACAGGGTACTGAGAAGAATGTGTGAGGCTAAGTGGATGGAAATAACAGAAGGGAGAAGACTGCATAGTGAGAAGCTTTTTGTTCTGTACTCCTCTGTAGGAAGCAGGATGATCGATTCAGCGAGAATGTGATGGGTGGGACGTGTAACACACATGGGAACGAAGAGAAACCCAGCGTCTTGGACGGAAAACCAGAAGGAGCCGTCTGTTTTGGAGACATAATCGTAGGTGGGTGATGTTGAAGATGATGTTTTAAAATGGGAGGGCGTGTGGTGGACTGAGCTGGTTTAGAACAGTGGCCTTTGAACAAGGTATGGCCTTTCGGATTCGGTAAAATGCAGGGTACCTTGACAAGCTGAGGAAATACTAACTTGTCAAGAAGGACTGTCCTCCATTGAGTTAGACAGACAGACAGAGAGACAAACAGATAGATAGATAGACAGACAGACAGACAGATAGATAGATAGATAGATAGA
>Ga0131853_10009651_pt1 | contig 17660 bp, 14 predicted proteins | sample TergutLab28metaG_FD_92764 | JGI IMG/M metagenome (GOLD analysis project Ga0131853, IMG submission 92764) | Labiotermes labralis P1 segment gut microbial communities from Petit-Saut dam, French Guiana - Lab288 P1 (version 2) (version 2) | ecosystem: Host-associated > Arthropoda: Insects >... | reverse complement strand
GGCTCTGGTCCGTCTCCACCAGGCGCTGCATGACATCGCGCTTCCCCTCGACGTCGCCGGCGTCGCGGAGCAGCGGCGTTCCCGCGCGGCGCTCGTGGACCAGCTCGAGGACTACGTCATCCCGCGGATGATGACCATCGACGCGCCGCTGCTCGCGGTCGTCGGCGGCTCCACCGGCGCCGGCAAGTCCACCCTGGTCAACTCGCTGGTCGGCCGACGCGTCACCGCGCCCGGCCTGCTGCGTCCCACCACTCGCTCGCCCGTCCTGGTGCACAACCCGGCCGACGCGCACTGGTTCGGCCAGGACCGGCTGCTGCCCGAGCTCAAGCGGGTCGAGCACGCCACCGACGACCCGAAGGCGCTCCAGCTGGTCGCCTCGGACAACATCCCGGCCGGCCTGGCGATCCTGGACGCGCCCGACGTGGACTCGGTCGAGGAGCAGAACCGGCTGCTCGCCGCCCAGCTGCTCGCCGCCGCGGACCTCTGGATCTTCGTCACCTCGGCCGCGCGGTACGCCGACCAGGTGCCGTGGGAGTTCCTCAAGGCCGCCGCCGAGCGTTCCACCGCGGTCGCGGTCGTCCTGGACCGCACCCCGCAGGACGCCGTCCAGACGGTCGCCACCCACCTCGCCCGGATGCTCGCCGCCCGTGGCCTCAAGGACTCGCCGCTCTTCATCGTGCACGAGGGCCAGGTCAGCGAGGACGGCCTGCTGCCGGCGGCCCACGTCGCGGAGGTACGCGGCTGGCTCGACATGCTGGCCGACGACGCCGCGGCCCGTCAGGCCGTGGTCAACCAGACCCTCGACGGCGCGATCCGGGCGCTGACGTTCAACGTCCACCCGGTGGCCGACGCGGCCGCCACCCAGGCCGACGCGCTGGTGCGGCTGCGCAGCGACGCCGAGTCGGCGTACGCGCGGGCCCGGACCGAGATCATGGCGGCGACCGCGGACGGCACCCTGCTGCGCGGCGAGGTGCTCGCCCGCTGGCAGGAGTTCGTCGGCACCGGTGAGCTGCTGAAGTCGCTGGAGAACAAGGTCGGCAAGCTGCGCGACCGGATGGTCAGCGCGGTCAAGGGCAAGCCGCAGCAGGCCGAGCGGGTCACGGTCGCGGTCGAGTCCGGGCTGGAGCTGCTGATCCTGGAGCACGCCGAGGCCGCCGCCGAGCGGGCCGAGGCGGCCTGGCAGCAGACCGAGGCCGGCCGCGGGCTGCTCGCCGACGCGCCCGGCGACCTGGGCCGGGCCAGCCGCGCGCTGCGCAGCAAGGCCGAGCGCGCCGTCCGGGACTGGCAGCAGGACGTCCTGGACATGGTCCGCAGCGAGGGCGAGGACAAGAAGGCGGGCGCCCGGGTGCTCGCGTACGGCGTCAACGGCCTGGGCGTCGCCCTGATGGTCGTCGTCTTCGCCAACACCGCCGGGCTGACCGGTGCCGAGGTCGGCATCGCCGGCGGCACCGCGGTGGTCGGGCAGAAGCTGCTCGAGGCGGTCTTCGGGGACCAGGCCGTGCGCGGCCTCGCCGCCCGGGCCCGGACCGCGCTGGAGCAGCGCGTCGACGCCCTGCTGACCGAGGAGGAGAGCCGCTACACCGGCGTGCTCGACGTCCTCACCGTGGACCCGAGCGCCCCGGACCGGCTGCGTCAGGCGGCCCGCGGGGTGGACGACGTGCGGTACGCCTCACAGCGGCAGGCCGACTGAGCGTCACCGTCCTGTCGGCTGACTGCTCGGGTCGTCCATCGACTGACCGATTGAACCCCTCGGCCACTAGTGTTGGCCGAGTCCGCACCGACCGCTGAAGGGGAAGCATGTCGACGCTCGAGGGAGTCCAGCAGCCGCAGACGTTGGGAGCCGACATCAGCGACCGCCTGAGCGGGCTCGCCGAGGCGGCGGCCGCCGCCCAGGGCCGGCTCGACGACGGCCTGGTCGAGGAGGCGCGCGGCATCGCCGAGCGCGCCGGCGGCCGGATGAGGCTCTCCTCCGAGCACACCGTGGTCGGCATCGCCGGCGCCACCGGCTCGGGCAAGTCCTCGACCTTCAACGCGCTGACCGGCCTGGAGCTCTCCGCGGTCGGCGTACGGCGCCCGACCACCTCGTGGGCCACCGCCTGTGTGTGGGGCTCGAACGGCGCCCGTGAGCTGCTGGAGTGGCTCGGCATCCCGGACCGCCACCAGACCACCCGCGACTCGATGCTCGACACCCGCCGGGAGAGCAACGAGCTCGACGGCGTCGTCCTGCTGGACCTGCCCGACCACGACTCGACCGAGGTCTCCCACCACCTCGAGGTGGACCGCCTGGTCGCGCTGGCCGACATGCTGGTCTGGGTGCTGGACCCGCAGAAGTACGCCGACGCGGCGATCCACGACCGCTATCTGGAGCCGCTGAAGACCCACGACGAGGTCATGGTCGTGGTGCTCAACCACATCGACAAGGTGCCCGAGGAGCGTCGCGAGTCGATGATCGCCGACGTCCGTCGCCTGCTCGACAACGACGGCCTGCAGAAGGTCCCGGTGATCCCGGTCTCCGCCCGGCTCGGCTGGGGCGTCCCCGAGCTGCGCGCCGAGATCGCCCGCCGGGTCTCGGACAAGAAGGCGACCAAGGCCCGGATCGAGGCCGACGTGAAGACCCTCGCCGGCCGGATGCGGGACGCGTCCGGCGACGGCCAGCCCAAGAAGCTCGACCAGGCTCGGATCGACGGCCTCGACGACGCCATCGCGGAGGCCGCGGGCGTGCCCACGGTGGTCGACGCGGTCGAGCGCTCCACCCGGCTCCGGGCCGGCCGCGCCACCGGCTGGCCGCTGGTCTCCTGGATCTCCGGGCTCAAGCCCGACCCGCTCAAGCGGCTCCACCTCGACCTCGGCGCGGAGGGCAAGCTGCTCACCGGCTCGGCGCGGACCTCGATCCCGGAGGCGACCGCCGTGCAGCGGGCCCGGGTCGACAGTGAGGTACGCGCCCTCGCCGATGAGACCGGCTCCGGCCTCGGCGAGCCCTGGCAGGAGGCCATCCGGACCGCCTCGGTCTCCAAGATCGGCGACCTCAACGACCGGATCGACGCCGCGCTCGGCTCGGTCGACCTGGGCGCCTCCCGCCTCCCGGTCTGGGCGCACCTGTTCCGGCTGCTGCAGTGGCTGCTCATCCTGGCCGCGATCGGCGGTGGCGTCTGGACGGTCGCCGCGCTGGTCTCCGGCGGCCTCGGCGACGTCCGCAAGGTCGCCGGCGTAGCGCTCCCGCTGGCGATCCTGATCGGCGCCGTGGTGCTCGGCATCGTGCTCGCGATCGTGGGCCGCATCCTGGTCACCGGTACGGCCCGGTCGCGGGCCGCGGCGGCCGACGAGCGGCTGCGCTCCGCGGTCGGCGAGGTCTCCCACGCCCTGGTCGTCGAGCCGGTGCAGGCCGAGCTCGCCGCGTACTCCCGTCATCGCGAGGGCCTGGCCAAGGCGCTGCGCTAGCCGCCGGATCCGACGAAACGCCGGACTGGTGTTTATCTACTAACTAACTAGAGATATAGTCGGCGGCATGTCCGCCGAAGTCGTCGCGCACCCCGCCGCACGTCCCGCCACCGCACTGCTCTCCCGGAGCGAGCTGGCCGAGCTCACCCGTCGCTACACCGAGGAGGTGCGCGCCGGCCGCCACGAGGTGGTCGCCGACCCGGACGAGCGCTGGCACGTACGGCTGCACTGCGACGACCGGGTCGACGTCTGGCTGATCAGCTGGACCGAGTCCCAGGGCACCGAGCTGCACGACCACGGCGGCTCGGCCGGCGCGTTCACCGTCGTGGAGGGCACCCTGACCGAGTCGGTCTGGGTCGGCTCGGCCGCCGAGGGCCGGTTGCGCGACCTGAGCCGCGGAGCGGGGGAGACGGTGACATTCAGCGAGCACTATGTGCACGACGTCCGCAACACCGCCCGGCCGGTCGCGGTCAGCGTGCACGCCTACTCGCCGCCGCTGAGCCTGATGAGCTTCTACGACATCGTCGACGGCGGCCTGGAGCGGCTCGCCACCAGCTGGACCGACGATCCCGAGACCGCCACGCCCACCTTCCGTACGGTCGAGGAGATGCTCGCGGCCGCCCGTGGCGGCATCACCCGCCTCACTCCGGAGCAGGCCGCCCGCGCGATCGCGGATGACGGCGCCCTGCTCGTCGACATCCGCCCGGCCTGGCAGCGCGCGGTCGACGGCGAGGTGCCGGGCGCGGTCGTGGTGGAGCGCAACCACCTCGAATGGCGCCTCCACCCGGCCTCCGACGCCCGGCTCCCGCAGGCCCGCGACGGGCAGCGCTGGATCGTGCTCTGCACCGAGGGCTACACCTCCTCGCTGGCAGCCGCCTCGCTCGCCTCGCTGGGCATCCCGGCGGCCGATGTGGAGGGCGGGATCACCGCCTGGCGGGCCGCCGGACTGCCGGTGATACCGGGGACGACGCCCGTCGAGCAGACCGTGCCCGCCAGTCGAGACGCTGCCGCAGCGACCTCGCGCGCGTCATGATGACTGCATGATCGAGTACCGATCCGTCGCGAAGACCTTCCCCGGCGGTGCCGAGGCGGTCCACGACTTCAGTCTCGTCCTGCCCTCCCGTACGACCACCGTCCTGGTCGGATCGTCCGGGTGCGGCAAGACCACCCTGCTGCGGATGGTCAACCGGATGGTCGACCCGAGCCGGGGCCAGATCCTGATCGACGACGTCGACGTCGCCACCCGCAACCCGGTCGAGCTGCGCCGCTCCATCGGGTACGTCATGCAGCACGCCGGGCTGCTGCCGCACCGCAAGGTGGTCGACAACGTCGCGACGCCGCTGCGGCTCGGGGGAGTGGGCCGGCGCGAGGCCCGTACCCGCGCCCTGGAGGCGCTGGAGCGCGTCGGCCTCGACCTCGCGCTCGCCGACCGCTACCCGAGCCAGCTCTCCGGCGGCCAGCAGCAGCGCGTCGGCGTCGCCCGCGGGCTGGTCGCCGACCCCAACATCCTGCTGATGGACGAGCCCTTCGGCGCGGTCGACCCGATCGTGCGCGCCGAGCTCCAGCATGAGCTGGTCCGGCTCCAGCACGACCTGGGCAAGACGATCGTCTTCGTCACCCACGACATCGAGGAGGCGTTCCTCCTCGGCGATCAGGTCGTCATCCTCAAGAAGGGCGGCGAGGTCGCCCAGGTCGGCTCGCCGGCGGAGATCCTGGCCGCGCCGGCCGACGACTTCGTGCGCTCGTTCGTGGGGCTGGATCGTGGCCGGCGCACCCTGCGGATCGAGGAGATCGACGGACGACAGGTCGTGGTCGACGCGGACGGTCGCCCGGCAGGCGTACTCGCGTGAGGTGGTTCCTCGACAACTGGACCGAGATCCGCGGGCTGGCCTGGCGCCACCTGTGGCTCTCGGTCATCCCGGTGGTGCTCGGCTTCGCGATCGCCGTCCCGATCGGGTACGCCGCCCGCCGCTGGCGACTCGGCGGCAGCACGCTGGTCAGCATCGCGAGCGTCGTCTACACGGTGCCCTCGATCGCGCTGCTGGTGATCCTGCCCGGATTGCTTGGCACCTCGTTCCTGGACCCGTTGAACGTGCTGATCGTGCTGACGATCTACGCGGTCGCGGTGATGGTGCGTGCGGCCGCGGACGGCTTCGGCAGCGTCTCGGAGGCGGTCGTCGACGCGGCCCGCGCGTCCGGCTACTCCGCTTGGCAGCGGGTGCTGCAGGTCGAGCTCCCGTTGGCCGGGCCGGTGCTGCTCGCCGGCGTACGGGTGGTCTCGGTCTCGACCGTCAGCCTGGCGACGATCTCCCCGCTGGTCGGGGTGAGCAACCTGGGCTCGCTCTTCACCGACGGCTTCCAGCGCTACTTCGCCACCGAGATCGTGATCGGTGTGCTCTGCGTCGTGGTGCTCGCGCTCCTGCTCGACCTGCTCTGGGTGCTGATCGGCCGGGTCGCGATGCCGTGGCTGCGGCCGGCCCGTACCGGCCGTGCTGTCCGCGCCGGTCTGCGGGGTGCGCGATGAGCGCCCTCTCCGGCGGCTTCGACTGGCTCGCGACCGGTGCGCACTGGCACGGTGACGACGGCTTCCCGCACCGGATCGTGCAGCATCTGGGCTACACCGCGCTGACCGTGTGCATCGCCTCGGCGATCGCGCTGCCGCTGGGCCTGTGGATCGGTCACACCGGCCGGTTCCGGGGGCTGGCGATCGCGGTGACCGGTGCCCTGCGTGCGTTGCCCACGCTCGGGTTACTGACGCTCGTGGTGATCTGGCGCGGCATCGGACTGACTCCGCCGACGGTCGCTCTGGTCGTGCTGGCGATCCCGCCGCTGCTCGCCGGGGCGTACGCCGGTCTGGAGGCGGTCGACCGCGCCACCATCGACGCCGCCCGGGCGATCGGGATGACCGAGTGGCAGGTGCTCGGCAAGGTCGAGATCCCGCTCGCGCTGCCGCTCATCCTCGGCGGCCTGCGCGCGGCCGTGCTGCAGGTGGTCGCCACCGCCACCATCGCCGCGTACATCGGGCTCGGTGGTCTGGGCCGCTATCTCATCGACGGACTCGCGGTCCGGGACTATCCGCAGATGGTTGCGGGTTCCCTTGTCATCGTCGTGCTCGCCCTGGTTCTCGACGGCCTCTTCGCCGTCGCTCAACGTGCCCTCTCCCTTCAACGATGAAGAAAAGGATCGACACCATGAAGATCACCCGCCTGGCCCTCCCGGCCCTCGTCGCCGCCTCGCTGCTGTCGCTGGCCGCCTGCGGCAGCGACCCCACGAACACCGCGGCAGGCTCCGACGACACGTCGACCGCCTCCGCCTCCGGCGGCACGACCGGTCCGATCGTGGTCGGCTCGGCCTCGTTCGGCGAGAGCGAGATCCTCGCCGAGATCTACGCCGGCGCACTCAAGGCGAAGGGCTTCGACGCCTCCACGCACCTCGACATCGGCCAGCGCGAGGCGTACATCGGCGCGCTCAAGGACGGCTCGATCTCGCTCTTCCCGGAGTACAGCGGCAACCTGCTGACCTACTTCGACCCCAACGCCACCGAGACCTCGCCGGACGCGGTCGTCACGGCGCTGAAGTCGACGCTGGCCGCGAAGGAGCCGGACCTGACCGTGCTCACCCCGTCCGCGGCGGAGGACAAGGACTCGCTCAACGTCACCGCCGCGTTCGCGCAGAAGAACAACGTGCATTCGATCGCGGACCTCAAGGGCATCGCCGGGCTCTCGCTGGCGGCGAACCCGGAGTTCAAGACCCGTGCGTACGGGATCCCGGGGCTGGCGAAGGTCTACGGCATCACCGGCGTGAAGTTCACCGGCATCGCGGACGGCGGCGGCCCGGCCACGGTCAAGGCGCTCACCTCCGGCAAGGTCGATGTGGCCGACATCTACTCGACCACCCCGTCGATCACCGCCAACCACCTGGTGACCCTCGAGGACCCGGAGCACCTGATCGCGGCACAGAATGTGATCCCGCTGATCCGTACCGACCACGACAGCCCGGAGGTCGACGCGGTGCTCGACGCGGTCTCGGCCAAGCTGACCACCGAGTCGCTGCTCCAGCTCAACGCGACCTTCGACGGCCCGGACAAGCCGAAGGCCGCCGACGTGGCCGCCGCCTGGCTGAAGGCCAACGGCCTGGCCTGAGCAGCCACCGCGGGCGGTACGTTTCCGGCCGTTTCTCGTCCACAGGCGACCCTCGGGACCCGGATCTCCACAGCCCTGCTGCGGAGGCCCGGGTCCTGTCGGTGCTCGGACCCATGCTCCTGAGCAGAGACGTGCAGCGACCGCTGCTGAACCTGACAAGGAGCATGAAGATGAACGAGTCCCACATCACCGTCCACGGCTACGTCGCGGCCAACCCGGTCGTCCGGCAGGTCGGTGGGCACGCTGTCGCCAACTTCCGGATCGGGGTCACGCCCCGCCGCCTGGAGAAGGCCACCGGCCAGTGGCACGACGCCGAGACCCAGTGGTACGCGGTCAGCGCCTGGCGTGCGCTCGGCGACAACGTCGCCCGCTCGCTGCGCAAGGGCGACCCGGTGATCGTCCAGGGTCGGCTCACCGCCCGTACCTGGGTCAACGCCCAGCACGCCGAGGTCGTGGCGCACGACATCGAGGCCACCTCGGTCGGCCACGACCTGCGCCGCGGCGTGACCACCTTCGCCAAGACCATCGCGCCGGTCGCGGCGGCCGGTCCGGAGGCCCCGCCGGCCGAGGGACCCGACCCGGAGGACGACGCCCCGGAGGAGGCCGCGGTGCTCCCCGGCGACCTGGCCGACCTCATCGGCGGCGCCGGCCCGGGGGTGGGCGGAGCCTCCGGTGTGAGGCCGGGCGAGGCGCCGGCCGAGACCGCCGGCCGCGCCGATTGGAACGTGCCCCTCCAGGACGCGCCGAGCTGGGCCGGGGCGGCCTGAGCCCGGTCCGGCGCCGGACGCCGATCGGGTGCTGCCCACCGGCGGCCCCCGATCGGGCGTCGGGGCCTGTTTCCAACTAGCCTTGGGGCCATGGCGGAATACGTTCTCTCCCTGCGCAACGTGCGCAAGGCCCACGGTGACAAGGTCGTCCTCGACAACGTCACCCTGTCCTTCCTGCACGGCGCGAAGATCGGCGTCGTCGGCCCCAACGGCATGGGCAAGTCCTCGCTGCTCAAGCTGATGGCCGGCCTCGACCAGCCGAACAACGGTGACATCGTCCGCGACCCCGAGGCGACCGTCGGCATGCTCCAGCAGGAGCCGCCGCTGACCGAGGGCAAGACCGTCCTGGAGAACGTCGAAGAGGCGGTCGCCGAGGTCAAGGGCAAGATGAAGCGCCTCGAGGAGGCGTACGCCGAGATGGGCGAGCCCGACGCCGACTACGACGCCCTGATGGCCGAGACCGGCGAGCTCCAGACCTACCTCGACAACATCAACGCCTGGGACATCGACTCCAAGCTCGAGCAGGCGATGGACGCGCTGCGCTGCCCGCCGGCCGACGCGCTGGTCGACAACCTCTCCGGTGGTGAGCGCCGCCGCGTCGCGCTCTGCAAGCTGCTCCTCCAGGAGCCCGACCTGCTCCTCCTCGACGAGCCCACCAACCACCTCGACGCAGAGTCGGTGCAGTGGCTCGAGGGTCACCTCAAGAGCTACAAGGGCGCCGTCCTCGCGGTCACCCACGACCGGTACTTCCTCGACAACGTCGCCCAGTGGATCGCCGAGGTCGACCGCGGCTCGATCCACGGCTACGAGGGCAACTACTCCACCTACCTGGAGACGAAGAAGGAGCGCCTCAAGATCGAGGGGCAGAAGGACGCCAAGCGCGCCAAGATGCTGGAGAAGGAGCTGGAGTGGGTCCGCTCCAACGCCAAGGCGCGCCAGACCAAGTCCAAGTCCCGTCTGGCTCGCTACGAGGAGCTCGCGGCGGAGGCTGACAAGGCCCGCAAGATCGACACCGCCGACATCAACATCCCGCCGGGTCCGCGGCTGGGCGATGTCGTCATGGAGGCGCACAACCTCACCAAGGGCTTCGAGGGCCGCCTGCTCTGGAACGACATCTCCTTCACCCTGCCCCGCGCCGGCATCGTCGGCGTGGTCGGCCCCAACGGCGTCGGCAAGACCACCCTCTTCCGGATGATCACCGGTGGCGAGACCCCCGACTCCGGTGAGCTGAAGATCGGCCAGACGGTCAAGATCTCCTACGCCGACCAGAGCCGCGCCAACATCGACCCGAAGAAGAACGTCTGGGAGGTCGTCTCCGACGGCCTGGACTTCATCAAGGTCGCCAACTTCGAGATGAACAGCCGCGCGTACGTCGCCTCGTTCGGCTTCAAGGGCCCGGATCAGCAGAAGCTGGCCGGCGTGCTCTCCGGCGGTGAGCGCAACCGGCTCAACCTCGCGCTCACCCTCAAGCAGGGCGGCAACATGCTGCTCCTCGACGAGCCCACCAACGACCTCGACGTCGAGACCCTGTCCTCGCTCGAGGACGCGCTGCTCGACTTCCCGGGCTGTGCCGTGGTCACCTCCCACGACCGGTGGTTCCTCGACCGGATCGCCACTCACATCCTCGCCTGGGAGGGCGACGACGAGGACGGCGGCAAGTGGTTCTGGTTCGAGGGCAACTTCGCCTCGTACGAGGAGAACAAGATCGAGCGCCTCGGCATCGAGGCCGCCCGCCCGCACCGGGTCACGCACCGCCGCCTGACCCGCGACTGACCCCTGCGCAGCGCCAAAGTGTCACCGTGACAGTTCCAAACTGTCACGGTGACACTTTGCGTTTGGAGTGACACATCCGATGTGTCACTGAGGCCCCGAAGTGTCACGGTGACACTTTCGAGAGGGCGGGCGGGCGGCGGATTGCGGCCGGTCAGCGGCCGTACCGGATCAGCTGACCGTTCGGCGTGGTGGTGTTCCCGTGCGGGTCCAGCGGGGTGCCCGAGAGCACGTTGCTGGTGAAGTACAGCCCACGTGAAGTCCACGCGACGTCGCCGGGCGTCGGTGTCGAGACCGCGTCGGTGACCGTGGCGCCGTGCCGGCCGAGGCTGACCTTGGAGATCATGTCGCCGAACATCTGCGCGACGTAGAGCGTCCCCTTCGGACCCACCGCCAGGCCTGTCGCGCCGAGCAGTCCGGTCGCCACCTGATGCACCGGGTGCGAGCCGCCACCGTGCGAGCTGAACGCGAAGACGCTCCCGCGCGCGCCCAACTGCGGGCCCTCAGGGCCGCCCGGGAGGCTGGTCACGTACACCGTCCCGTCGGTGCCGACCTCCACGTCCGTCGGCACCGGCTCGAAGGAGTACGTCTTGCCGACGAAGCACGGATCGAGCCCCATCCCGGCCGCGGCCTCGGCCGTGATCGTGTACGGGATCGCCGGCAGCGTCGCCGCGGTGCTGACGGTGCCGCTCGGCGAGACCAGGAACACCGCGTTGGCGCCCGCGTCGGCGACGTAGGTCCCGCCCTTGCCCGCCGCGGAGGTCGCGTACGGGTGCGAGTCGACGGCGCCCTGATAGACCGCCGGCCCGTTGTCGGCCGGCCACGTCGCGAGACAGGCCGCGACCGCGGGATCGCTGGTGTCGGCCCCGGCGAAGCCGTACGTGGTGTGCTGGTCGGGGTTGCTCGCCGCCTCGTAGGAGTGCAGGTCGGCGATGGTGCGGACGTGCCCGGAAGGGGAGAGCACCTTGAGCCAGCTGTCGAGGTTCTCGCCCTGGCCCGCGCTCTGGGTGACGGTGAAGAGCACCGAGCTGCCGGCGAGCGAGAGGCCGCCCACCTCGTAGCCGTGGGGATCGGTGTAGACGTGCGTCCTCGTCCCACCGGGGCTGATCCGATCGATCGTGCCGGTGAAGTTCTCCGAGACGTAGGCGGTGCCGTCCGGAGCGACGGCGACCCGCAGCGGCGAGACCAGGCCGCTGGTCAGCAGATGCGCGGACGGGTGCGCGGAGTGGTGGTGACCGTGGTGATGTCGGCCGTGGTGGTGCGAACCGTGCTTGCGGTGATCGGCATGGTTGCTGTGGTGGTGGCCCTGTGCCGACGCCGCCGGGGCGAAGGCCAGGGTCGCCGTCGCGAGGCCGAGGGTGACGGCTGTGGCGACGAGTCTGGAAAGGGTGGACATGCTCTGCCTCCTATGCAGAAGATGGCTCACCCCCGACGTTGCGGCATCGCACCCCCGTCGGGCATCCCCTCGTAGGGGTATTTGTCAGGTCCCGTGGTGTCCGCGTCAGCGGGCGATGTCGCACTCCGGGCTGTCGACGACCAGATGGTCGGCGACCGTGTTCATCACCCGGCCGAGCGCGGCGAAGTCGCCGGCGTCGCACAGGTCGACCAGGTTCTCCCGGACGCCGGTGACGTGCAGCGGGGCGGCGGTACGCAGCAGCTCCATGCCCTTGTCGGTGAGCAGCGCGTCGACGCCGCGGCCGTCGGTCTGGGAGGTACGGCGCTCGACCAGGCCGGCCTTCTCCATCCGGGCGATGGTGTGGGTGACCCGTGAGCGGGAGTGCCCCATCGAGGAGGCCAGCTGCGCCATCCGCAGGACGCCGTCGGACTCGGAGAGCCGCACCAGCATCTCGTACTCGGCCAGCGACAGGTCGTACGCCTGCCGCAGGTCGGCGTCGAGCCGGTCCAGCAGCAGCGTCATGCCGATCACCAGCCCACGCCAGGACCGTTGCTGATCGGCGTCGAGCCAGCGCGTCTCCTCGGTCACGGTGCCGAGTTTAAGGTGCGCCGGCCCGACGCCGGTCGTCTGGTCGGACAGCGGAGCGTCAGAGTCGCTCGAGGATGAGCGCCATGCCCTGGCCGCCGCCGACGCACATGGTGATCAGGCCGGTCGACTTGTCGTGGTAGTCGAACGAGTTGAGCATGGTGTTCTGCAGGCGGGCGCCGGTCATGCCGAACGGGTGGCCGACCGCGATGGCGCCGCCGTTGACGTTGAGCCGGTCGATGTCGATGCCGAGGTCGCGGTAGGACGGTACGACCTGGGCGGCGAAGGCCTCGTTGATCTCGACCAGGTCGATGTCGTTGATCGACATGCCGGCGTTGGCCAGGGCCTTGCGGGTGGCCTCGACCGGGCCCAGGCCCATGATCTCGGGGGAGAGGCCGGAGACGCCGGTCGACACGATCCGGGCCAGCGGCGTCAGACCGAGCTGGGCGGCCTTGGTGTCGGACATGATCACGACCGCGGCGGCGCCGTCGTTGAGCGGGCAGGAGTTGCCGGCGGTGTTGACGCCGTTCTCCCGGAAGACCGGCTTGAGGCTGGCCATGGCCTCGAGGGTGGCACCGGCGCGGGGGCCGTCGTCGGCCGAGACGACGGTGCCGTCGGGCAGCGTGATCGGGGTGATCTCGCGGGCCCAGAAGCCGTCGTTGATGGCCTTCTCGGCGAGGTTCTGGGAGCGGACGGCGAAGGCGTCGAGCTCGGCGCGGTCCAGGCCGCGCAGGGTGGCGACGTTCTCGGCGGTCTGTCCCATCGCGATGTAGACGTCCGGCATCAGACCCGACGTGCGCGGGTCGGTCCAGGTGTCGTTGGAGGCGGCGAGCGCCGCGGTGCGCGTGGTCGCGTCGGCCATCAGCGGGTTCTCGGTGCCGGGGATGTCGCTCATGCCGTTGGCGAAGCGGGAGACCGCCTCCACGCCGGCGGAGACGAAGATGTCGCCCTCGCCGGCCTTGATCGCGTGGAACGCCATCCGGGTGGTCTGCACCGAGGAGGAGCAGTACCGGTTCACGGTCGCGCCGGGGACGGTGTCGAGGCCGAGGAGGGTGTTGACGACCTTGGCCATGTTGAAGCCGGCCTCGCCCGCGGGCTGGCCGTTGCCGAGGTAGACGTCGTCGATGGTGGTCGGGTCCAGGGCCGGGATCTTGTCGAGCGCGGTCTTGATCGCGAACGCGGCCAGGTCGTCAGGACGCAGGTCCTTGAGCGAGCCCTTGAAGGCCCGCCCGATCGGCGTACGGGCGACGGAAACGATGACGGCCTCAGCCATGGCGCACCTCGGTTACTCACAAGTAGTTGCGTGGACCTCTGCACCATAGTGCCCGGGGAGCGGCGGCAGGGGACAGGGGTGCCGACTTCTTTGGCAGGATCGGGGCGTGCGACACCGCTACGAGTGCCCGATGCGCTGGGCCGACCTGGACATGCTCGGCCACGTCAACAACGTCGTCTACGCCGACTACCTCCAAGAGGCCCGGGTCGACATGCTGCGCGTCCACGCCCGGAGCCCGATGACCGACCCGCTCGCCGAGGGCGTGCTGGTCGCCAGCCACCAGGTGAGCTACCTCCAGCCGCTGCTCTTCGACCACGACCCGGTCTACGTCGACGTGTGGGTCACCGAGATCCGGGCGGCGTCGTTCACCCTCGCCTACGAGGTCTACCGGGAGAAGGACGGCGTCCGTACGGTCTACCTGCGCGCCTCGTCGCTGCTGACGCCGTACCTCTTCGCCGAGGCCTGCCCGCGCCGCCTGACCCCCGAGGAGAAGGCCGGCCTGGAGGTCTACCTCCACCCCGAGGACGTGCTGCACCCGCACCGGATCGAGGTCAGCGAGGCCCGCCCGAGCGAGCTGGGGCACTACCCGGTCAAGGTGCGCTTCTCCGACGTGGACGTCTACGGCCACGTCAACAACGTGAAGTACTTCGAGTACTTCCAGGAGGGCCGGATCGCGATGCTGGGTCGGCTGCGCGGCCAGGACGGCGTCCGCCAGGACCTCAACGTCGTGGTCGCCCAGTCCGACATCGCCTACCGGGCCCCGATGGAGATGCGGCCCGAGCCGTACGACCTGCACCTCTGGATCGCCCGGGTCGGATCGAAGTCCCTGGTCTTCGACGGCGAGATCCGCGACGCCGCGCCCGGCGAGGACGGGAGCCGGCCGCCGGTGCTCGCCCGCAGCCGGGTGGTGCTGGTCTTCTTCGATCTGGCCACCGGCCGCTCGGTCGCTCCGCCGCCGGACGTCCGTACGGCCCTGGAGGCGCTCGCCCACGCCTGAGCGGCGGCCCGGATCCGGGGAGACCGGAGCGCCGGTCAAGGATGCGTCAGGCCGCCCGGCGCCGGTGTCAAGGAAGCGTAAGGACCGGCCGCGAGCGCTCTCGGCGCGCCTAGACAGGGGGTGTGTCCGACTTCGTCTACGTGGCGTTGACCCTGCTGAGCTTCGCCGGCCTGGCCCTCCTCATCGGAGCGCTCGACGCGCGCCTCGGCTCCGCGTCCGACCCTGACCACGATCCCCGACCCGGTCCCGAGCCCGGGAGCGACCCCGACGAGGTCGCCGGCCGCTCCGCCACACCCGAGGCGGTGGACCGATGAGCGCCACCACCGCCGCGATCCTGCAGATCCTGGTCCTCGTCGCCGCGCTGGCGGTGGCGGTGCCGCTGCTCGGCCGCTACCTCGCCTCCGTCTACACCTCCGAGCGGCACCTGCGGGTCGAGCGGGTGGCGTACCGGCTGCTGCGGGTCGACCCCGACGCCGACCAGCACTGGCGCGCGTACGCGATGTCGGTGCTGGGCTTCAGCCTGGTCGGCGTCCTCGCCCTGTACGCCCTGGCCCGGTTCCAGCCGTACCTGCCGCAGAGCCTCGGCTTCGCCGGCTTCGACCCGGCCGGGGCGTGGAACACGGCGGTCTCGTTCGTGTCGAACACCAACTGGCAGTGGTACTCCGGGGAGAGCGCCGCCGGCTATCTCCTGCAGGCCAGCGGCCTGACCGTGCAGAACTTCGTCTCGGCCGCGGTCGGGATGTCGGTCGCGGCCGCCTTCGCCCGTGGCCTGGCCCGCTCCCGCCACGGGATGCGGATCGGCAACTTCTGGTCCGACCTGGTCCGTACGACCTTCCGGGTGCTGCTGCCGATCGCGATCCTCGGCGCCCTCGTCCTGGTGGCCGGTGGCGTGATCGAGAACTGGCGTCACGTCGGCACCATCACCACCCTCACCGGCGGCCACCAGGCCATCACCGGCGGTCCGGTCGCCGGCCAGGAGGCGATCAAGGAGCTCGGCACCAACGGCGGCGGCTTCTACAACGCCAACAGCGCCCACCCGTTCGAGAACCCGAACGCCTTCACCAACCTGGTCGAGATCTTCCTGATCCTGGTGATCCCGTTCGCGATGGCCTGGGCCTTCGGCCTGATCGTCCGGGACAAGCGCCAGGGCGGCGCGATCCTGGCCACGATGGCGATCATCGCGACCGCCTCGACCGTCCTCATGACGTGGGCCGAGATGTCGACCAACGGGACCGCGACCCGGCTCGCCGGGGCCGCGATGGAGGGCAAGGAGACCCGGTTCGGGGAGGCGGCCAGCGCACTGTTCGCCTCGGCGACGACGCTGACCTCGACCGGTGCGGTCGACTCGATGCACGAGAGCCTCACCGCCCCGGGCGGCGGCCTCGCGCTGTTCAACATGATGCTCGGCGAGGTCGCGCCCGGCGGCGTCGGATCGGGCCTGTACGGCATGCTCATGCTCGCCGTCGTCACGGTCTTCCTGTGCGGCCTGATGGTCGGCCGTACGCCGGAGTACCTCGGCAAGAAGATCGGCCAGCACGAGATCGTCCTGGTCGCGCTCTTCATCCTGACCGTGCCGGTCCTGGTCCTGGTCGGTGGCGCGGTCGCGGTCACGGCCGGCCCCGGACTGGCCGGGCTCTCGACCAGTGGACCGCACGGCCTCTCCGAGGCGCTGTACGCGGTCACCTCGGCGGCCAACAACAACGGCTCGGCGTTCGCCGGCATCGCCTCGGGCACGACCTTCTGGAACACGCTGCTCGGCCTCCTGATGCTCTTCGGCCGGTTCCTGCCGATCGTCTTCGTCCTCGCCCTGGCCGGGCGGTTCGCCGCGGCCAAGCACCAGCCGGCCGGCGCCGGCACCCTGCCCACCCACCGGCCGCTCTTCGTCGGCCTGCTGACCGGGGTCGTCCTGGTCGTGGTCGGCCTGACCTTCGTCCCGGCCCTCGTCCTCGGCCCGATCGTGGAGTCCCTGTCGTGAACACGCACCAGCCTGTCTCCCCGCCCCGTGTCCTGACCGCCGAGCAGGTCCTCCGGGCGCTGCCGGGTGCGGTCCGCAAGCTCGACCCGCGTGAGCTCCTGGCCACGCCGGTGATGCTGATCGTCGAGATCGGCGCCGTCGCCACCACCGTCCTCTCGGTCCTCACCCCGGGCACGATGGGGTGGCTGGTCACCGTCTGGCTCTGGCTGACCGTGCTCTTCGGCAACCTCGCCGAGTCCGTCGCCGAGGGCCGCGGCAAGGCCCAGGCCGCCAGCCTGCGCGCCCTGCAGGAGGAGACCACCGCCCGGCGTCGCCGTACCGACGGGACGATCGAGACCGTCGCCTCCACCGACCTGCGCAAGGGCGACACCGTCGTCGTCACCGCGGGGGAGCGGATCCCCGGCGACGGCGACGTCCTCGAGGGCGTGGCCAGCGTCGACGAGTCGGCCGTGACCGGCGAGTCCGCGCCGGTCATCCGCGAGTCCGGCGGGGACCGCAGCGCCGTCACCGGCGGGACCACCGTCCTCTCCGACCGGATCGTCGTCCGGATCACCTCGGACCCCGGCCAGTCGTTCGTCGACCGGATGATCGCCCTGGTCGAGGGCTCCGAGCGGCAGCGCACCCCCAACGAGATCGCGCTCAACGTGCTGCTCTCCACGCTCACCGCGATCTTCGTGGTGGTCTGCGGCACGCTCTACTTCTTCGCCGACTACAGCCACGCCCATCAGTCCTGGCTGGTGCTGACCGCGCTGCTGGTCTGCCTCATCCCGACCACGATCGGCGCGCTGCTGAGCGCGATCGGCATCGCCGGCATGGACCGCCTGGTCCGCCGCAACGTGCTGGCGATGAGCGGTCGCGCGGTCGAGGCCGCCGGCGACGTGGATGTGCTCCTGCTCGACAAGACCGGCACGATCACGTACGGCAACCGGCAGGCCAGCGAGCTGCTCCCGGTCGCCGGGACCGGCCTGGCCGAGCTGGAGGACGCCGCCGTCCTGGCCAGTCTCGCCGACGAGACCCCGGAGGGCCGCTCGATCCTGACGCTGGTGGGACGCCCGCAGGAGCGGCCCGCGGGCGCCACCATGGTGGCCTTCTCCGCGACCACCCGGATGAGCGGCATCGACGCCCCCGGCCTGCGGCTGCGCAAGGGCGCCGGCAGCGCGGTCTCCGCGTGGGTCGCCGAGACCGGCGGCACCGTGCCCGCCGACGTGGACGTCTACGTCGCCCGCGTCTCCGGATCCGGCGGTACGCCGTTGGTGGTGGCCGAGCAGCGCGGCGAGGCCCCGGCCCGGGTCCTCGGCGTGATCCACCTCAAGGACG
>Ga0131853_10009650_pt1 | contig 17663 bp, 10 predicted proteins | sample TergutLab28metaG_FD_92764 | JGI IMG/M metagenome (GOLD analysis project Ga0131853, IMG submission 92764) | Labiotermes labralis P1 segment gut microbial communities from Petit-Saut dam, French Guiana - Lab288 P1 (version 2) (version 2) | ecosystem: Host-associated > Arthropoda: Insects >... | reverse complement strand
ATATATATTATTTCAACAACAACAACAACAACAACAACAAGGGCTACATATTTCACCTTTTTACTGTTACCAGGTCCCAAATATCAAATGCACAGAAGTAATATGAAAAATATTCTGCTTCAGTAAAACCCGGAATATAACAAATATAATGATTTCCACAGTTCTAGCAATGTGGCGACTTGTATGCAATAGGTATTATTTCAATAACAGTGCCCACAAAAGAACTTACAAAATAATATGTTCAGTAATGTTAATTTAAAAAAAATAATGGAAAGGAATAAACCAAAATTTATTTCAGTACACTTAGCATTGCACAAAAGCATTATAATCTCCAATTCCACTGTTAAAGTGAAACACTAAAAAGGGTTATGAATCTATATAGTACTCACATAATATGAATGCCAATAAAATATTATTATTACCAACATATCAATGACACAGGAGTTAAAATTGAAGAGTCCCCCCTTACCAAAAGGATAACAATAGTATTTGATCTTGTACATCTTCCATGCTACAGCCTAATACACACAAATTATGCCACCAACTAGTTGCACATATAGGAGCTTAGTATGATAAATATAAAAACCCTGCACAAATAGTTGGTAGTGAAATTTGTGTGGATAGCAGTAAGTCTTGCCAGTTTTGGTGCGGAATCTTTCTTCCATCTAGTATGCTCATACTCTTTACCTGATACGTGGGGCAGTGGACCTTTACCACATGTGATGTCCTGCAATTCTCATTCCATTGGCAAAGAAAATTCCTAATAAATTTAGATTCCAATTACAAATTTAAAAAAAAACTGTATGATGGTTTAAACACAAATATTTTGCAACAATTACACAGAGCATCCCACTGAAAATACTCCAAAAGAAGAGAGCATACTATACAACACCATACATGACTGATGAAGAACTACCTGAATCCATAATTAATCAGTTATCCTCCATAATGCGTCATCACATAAAGAAACTGTTGGATTCAGCAGGACTGTTGCATGTCACTTGGCAAGATCAAAATTGGATGTGATAAAGCATTTTTTGGGGACAGAATAACTTTTAACAGGTTGTGGCCACCTAGACTCCCAAATATAACATCCCCTGACCTACTCTGTATGTTTTCTTAAAGTAAATCCAGGAAGAAGTAGCTGAAAGTAATCACTGAAAGTGCTAGAGGTAACATCTTGGTGGTAGGCCTTACAAATGTCTCTCAAGACATCATCAAAAGGAAAGATAAAAATATAGCCAACCAGGAACATACCCAGCGTTTGTGAACACCCACTTATCTTCCATGTTCAGTGAGACATGGGATACAGTGTTTATAACTTTGGTACATTTTGAAATGGGGCAATCTGTAGATAATGAGATGCACTTAACATTTCTGAAAATTCAAGAAAGCTGCTGTTATTGAATCACATCAAAACAGGTACTGGCAGAAGTACTGAAAAGTGGCAAGAAACGAGCAATAATCATAATCACATAAACTAGAAAACTGAAAATATAAGTCATTTAAGAATATTACCCATTCTTCCAACTTCCAGTAATATTGTAAAGAATTATTGCACACTGACTTGTTATTTTGCTCTGACTTTCATATTACTTAAAGTCACAAGTTAATATACCAGCTGAATTCTAAATGAAATAAGTAAAGTAACACTGTGGTACAAGATCCAATACTAAAATCATGAATAACAAATAATTAGACTAACCTACAAATTAAATTAAAAAGACGTTTTGTTTTTCCACAACACAGCCATTACAAATTTTGACAACAAACTTTTCGTTACCGAAAATTCTTCCATAAGATACGGTGAAAAACTGAAAACTGATATTCAGGCATAACAAGAAATTTATGCAAAAGATACATTATGCTAGAGTTTAACGAAGTTACACAAAACACTGACTTTCTAAGCCAATACTATGTACAGGGTTAGTGCATGATCACATTTCATAATTAATACTGTGCATGCCTTTGGTGCACTGGCTCCAAATGACAAAAATACCCGTCAGCAGATCAAAAGTTGAATCCCCCTATTTCTGAATGATACAACACAGTGTCACAGGGAATAATGACCTTCAGTTTCAGACAAATGTAATGTCTCCCAGCATCGCCTAACAGTTCCAGTTAACTACACATGTTTTTCCTTGTGTAACTAAGATACAGCAGAAATACCCAAATAAGGAGCCTGCTTCCTTTTCATTGCCATTTGCAAAAGCTATGTAAAATGAACACATAACACAGAAAGTTATGAATGCCAATCACCTTTATAATTCAGCACAAGAACAACTACCATATTGTAATGAAGTTTGGTATTTTGGGGTTAACAATAAAAAATGTCAAGCAAGTTTAATTTTGGTCCATACAGAAAATGTATGCAAGCTAACACCCAGCTGTATATGAGTATAACTAATACTTCATTTTTCTCAGATATGCAATAATAAACTTGTATTTAAATAAATAAGCAGTACACTTTTCCAGTCTTGTTTCTCAAAAAGCCTGTCAGTGAAACATGAGTGGACAGTGTGACCACTGTATGTTGAAACTTAACCACTTTAATGATTTTTGAAATGAGAACCAAATATTTGGAATACACTAGCAATAACTATTTAAGCACAACTATTATGTATGTGTCAAGGGCACATAATATGGCCCCTAATTACCTACAGACACCCTCTTTCACTTTATTGTAAGGTTTGTAGAGCCAAAAAATGTATCAATACGCATTATAAGATCATCATTCCATGTTTCTGTGCTCAATTCCAACAATTACAGTGGTCATAAAAATACAAGCGAATCCATTTACATCTGTTTCTGACATATGGCATGAATGTCACCAGTGACCAGAATCTTCATACAGTCCTGCCCATTGTAACAATGGCCTCTGCTTTGTATGTTATGATAAATGCATGCTGGCACTGAAAGAACAGTACCATCACAGGACTCTAAAAAAGGTGTATGTGCACTCATCACAGATCTGAAGGAGTGACAGAGCTCTTAAATTCCCAAATTTAGGATTATCCCCACACAAGTGTACCTCATGAATCTCATATTGGTAACAACATCACCACTTTTCACATAAAATTAAACGTCACTCACATCAGACTACACTTACTTCTACACTTAACAAGCTCCGTAAATTGCAGTGAAGTTCAGGAAAATAATTTGAACAGACCTATTACATTCTCAAATTATTTAGACATAACAAGACAATATCAACACTCCAAGATGCACCCCCCTTAACAGCAAACCCTTCTGTTAAAGCGAATTCCGACAGCTGCGGTCTTAAGCAACTAACAGACTACATTCATTCTAACCTAACTTAAAACCATGCTTACTAACTTCTTGCAGCCATGTGACTAGCTACGGTTATGTAACAGTAAAATGCAAGTATGTGGCAATATACTTCAACATACACACACACACACAAATACTTATTTTTAAAATATGAACCCCTGTACTCACCTCTGTCAAATTTCTTTCCTTCTGGATCAATATCCTTCACATTAAAAATATCTTCAAATAACACACCCGCCATTTCAAACCGGTACCAAAATTGCAACTAACCTGTCGGAAGTACACATAGAAATCAATTTATCCACACTTTCTTCATATATTAACTGATAACTTTAAGACAAAAATTGATTCACTAATATCATCAATAAAGTAGGTTTTAAATATCTGTTGTAAATATTTTACGATATTTCTTTGTTTTGTTCTTCAAGAATATAGACCGTGTAGTAATCTCATTAGTTGTCCAGCATTAACATGGCGACTATTCCGCCTCGTAAAATTCCCACACAAACCAAAATATCGAAACCTCATTTATCTCCGTTACAGATATTGTTGCAGATGGGCTTTCCTAAGCACAGAGCGTAAGCATTTCTTTATGAGTTGCGACATACGCCGTCGATACATCTTATCAAGTACTTTACAGTAAAATCCTAACCTAGTTTCCCATAACCATCCTTTCGTTTGGGATTGCGTAAATTTTATGTTTATTCCGTGGACGCTGACATTAGACATGCTCAAGTGGTTTAGAGTCAAATGATACGAAGGTGTTGTTAAGTGTAATTTCGTTTTGCTAAACAGGCAGATTTAAGGATTGGTTTAGTGTATGTAGTGACTGGTGTGCATGAATAAAAGAGCCGACCCATGAATTCACTATTTTGCTGTGTGTCAGTTATTTTGGCCGACTGAAATATGAAATTAACACATCGAGTTTTATTTAAAAGTGCTTTGAATAAAAGGCTTACTTTCATGGAATAACAAACGAAATTTGTTTCAGAGAGAAGGCCTTGGCTGCCACAGGAAACAGAGGTGTAATGCTTGCATCAGATTGGTTATTAGCACATGTAAATGATCCAACTTTAGATGACAACTGTCCTCGTGAATACATCTTATATGCATGCCCAACTGGTCCATTCCTAGAACAATTGCAAGCATTTTGGCAAAGATCGTTGTCTCAGTGTGGTTGGAATGGTGCTCACAACTTTATGCCTCATATCACATTAGTTTCATTCTTTAAGGTAATGGCTAAACAGTGATGTAAAGCTTATTTTAAAATTACATGCCTATGAAATGTCATGTTGACAGTTAATACAATGTTTGCTGTTGATATGACACAATGTCAGTTAGGAACAAGGTTAGCACCCCCGTGACAGATCTGTAACAGGAAACGTGGAGTGACAGCTGTTAAAAGTGGTACACTTTTAGTTTGTCATTCTGAGTTTAAATTACATCTAATATGAACAATTCAGTGACCAGAAACTACAGGCTTGCAATAAAACGTCTATGTATTCTACAAAGTATGTGTGTGATGGGTTCTGAACACTATTAGCTGGCCATTTATCCCATCCAACATGTGTATTTTCTCGTTCCTTATAAATATTAATACATATGCACATGAATTGAAGTGCATATCACATTAAAGTCCATAAGACACTAGAAGTGAAGTATGGTACTGCTTTGTTAAAGGTGTTTAGGATGTTAGTCACTTATTCAAGAAAATGCTACGATGATAATTTAAAATGGATTAGAAACTACTGCTTCCTATTGTCAATTTATATTAAACCAAAGGTTTAAAAACATAACCTGCTGTCCACATTTCATTACATGACTTATCTTGTGTTAATAATGATCCATTGTTTACAAGCATTAAACTGTATTCACAAACAAGAATTAAAGTAAGCTTGAAATATTCACAGTTAGACCTATGCAAGAAAGCACATACATGTACAAACACTATGTTATTTCACAGGCACCTGATGACTGTGCCCAACAGCTGGCCAGAACACTGAAGCATGTTGTTGAATTACAGCGTGTGAATCTATGCGAGACACTGAGATTAGAAGCCTATATTTCCCAGAATTTTATGGGTTTCTTTGTTGCTGAAGAAAATGCAGATCTGCTTAAGAGGATAGCAATGCAATATGTGAAAGAAGCATCAAATGCAAGTGAGTTTGTAATGTCTTCAGATAGGATTACTGGTTACTGGTACTTTTGTGCATGGGTTGTGGGAGAAATATGGAAGGAAGCAATTAGGCACCTTAAACTACTAGTAGATGGTAGTGACTGAATCTGATGTGTTGGTGAGTTGCCTGGTTTGTAGAGGCAGAACCCTGATTCCAACTTTCTCAGTTACCTCCCATTCATTGTTTAATCCACTTGTAAATCAACATTTTTATGCTGTTCACTTATTAACCATGAAGACATAGTGTCAAGAGGGTAGTTTTCTGTATTCAGTTGCCATCTGCTGGTGCAAATATAAATCTGCCTGTTAACACTTAGAGTGTTGAAGTGAGAGTTCTGATTTAGGAATTCATATTCATCTTCCTTTGAATATTATTTTTCTGTGCAAAAGACTATATTCTATTATGTTTACATATGGTAGACTAATTTATCTGTGGCTTTTCAGTAAATGAAATGAAGTAATTTTTTATGTAAAAATGGTCCATGTGTGAATGGTTAAAACTGATTTTCAAATGGCAATTTATGTCATGTCTTAGTTCATATTTTACTGTTAGTCTGTTGTCTGCAGTTCAAAAAGTATGGGAGAAAACATGTGATCATTATCTGCATACAAAATGGAAAATGCAAAGATGTCATAAAATAGGTCAACACCATTTATGCACCATTTTTCCTATCCGGTTCTCTCACACTATTCCCAACATCCATCATCTGAAACATGATTTCTTAACTTACAGATAAACATCCCTTGCATGGTTTTTTGACAGTTTTGGCGAACAAGACTGCTTAAGGATAGAGGTAGGTTTTCTTTCAAGTAGTTTCCCTTAATTTTCTCAAAACCATTTTTTTACTACTTGCTGTGTCATCAAGTTAGGCAATTTACTAGGCACTGCAGCACAGTGCTTGGCACTCCTGCATCATATTCAGGAATATTTCACAAACAGGTCTCTGGAAACAAAGTCATAGCAGTACACTTGTTGCATGAAACATGGAGGAAATGACACTACATTTTGTATGCGGTCATGCATTCCAGAAACGGGCTTGCGGAAGTATAACTAGGTGCTGAGGAACTGTAATTACCACAATATAAAATCATTAATTCTAGTCTCTAAGTTTTTGGTTCATAATAATTTAATTTGCTAATATGAATATATAGTGCAGCTGTAATCAGATACACAACCAACATCAGACACAAATATGATTACTCCTTTTTGACAGAGACCATCCCATTGTGTAGTAACAAATTTGTATAATGTATTATATACCATCAATACACAACAATATATCAATACAGTGATATAATATATACAGTCAGGTCACATTACAGCAACATGTTTCGACCATAAATGGTCATCTTCAGGCCAATAGAGAACATTTTTAAGGTACAATAAAGCGAACACTCAATGGGATCCCATTTCGTTTACTATAAAAGTTAAAATAATGTATGATGAAATTCTTATTTATAACTAAAACTTAAAAAGACGGTAATCAAGTAAATTAGTAATCTTCATGTTACTATATCGTTGCGGGCCTCTATATGGATGCTAAAACAATAGTACTCTATGCATCGAAAACCAAGTGAAAAACGTATGTCATTACAAATTGTAACGACATATTTTTTTCACTTGGTTATCGATGCACAGATAGAGTACTGTTGTTTTACACCCTTCTCAAATACCAAGGTTCTACTAATTGAGTTCCTGCATACCAGCTGTGGTCGGATCTCGCAACCTTCCATTGTACCAGTACATCGAAGTCTTTACTTCCTAATCATAATACGTCAGACACCCACGGGACTAGAATAATTGACCTTCCACAACAATAAACTGAGTTTACCAATTCACTACACGCATTTCAAGCTACGTACGTGTGATCACTCATAAAATTAACCATGAACTACATTGAATAACTCACCATGGGAACATACGGTGGTCCCACAGTCAGCCAAGAATAAGTTAAATGAATAACGATAGCTATACAACAGTTCCACAATGTACGCAACCGACTGACTTCTACATAATACATATGGGACGCAGTGGTTACATACTTCAATTGCAATGGTAATGACTTGTTTTTCACTTGGTTATGGATACATAGATAGAGTACTATTGTTTTAGCACCCATGTAGAGGCCCACAACAATATAGTAACTTGAAGATTGTTAATTTACTTGATTACCATCTTTTTAAAGTTTTAGTTATAAATAAGAATTTCATCATACATTATTTTAACTTTTACGGTAAACAAAACGGGATCCCATTGAGTGTTCACTTTATTGTACCTTAAAAATGTTCTCTATTGGCCTGAAGATGACCGTTTACAGTCGAAACATGTTGCTGTAATGTGACCTGACTGTATGTATTATATCACTGTACTGATATATTGTTGTGTATTGATGGTATATAATACATAATACAAATTTGATTACTCCTATTTTACTGCTTTAAAGTAAAACTTAATACGGATTTAGAAGTGGTGTGTTTGTTATTCCTTTACAGTAATTAATGATAATTATGAACATCTTGATGCCCTCTCTGCTTGTTTCCCATGGTGCGCTACTGCGACAGATAGATATGTACCTCGAGGAGTCAAATGTAAGAAAGGATTGCCCTAATCTATGTGACACACCATAAATGTTGTTCTGCAGCATGAATAAAGTTTCTAAGTTACATCATTAGATTTGTTTGCAATGTTTTTATGTCACTGGAAAATGGATACCAAAGTACAGTCTTGGTTTTGAAGGGAAAACAGGAAAACTACAGAATTAAAGAAATAATTTTACTGTGGAGTGTAAGATTTCAATGTTTTAAACATCTTTGTATATTATTTAATTACATATGTTGTAAGGTTTGTTATTCCTCTTTTCCCTGGATGCTAGTAAGAAGCATGAAATCATTTCTATGCTGTAGATGTCATTTTATGGCTAAGCTTTTGCTTGTTCCCTTACAGCCCCCTAATTAGAACATTCCAGTGTTCTCAATATGCAGTTATACTTTGATTGCATTCACTACAAGAATTTATGATCATGCAGTGTGTTCCATTATAGAAACAATTTAATGTGCATGACAGCTTGTATGTTATGAATGGGGCTCAGTGCCAGCTTGAATATAAAATATATACCATTTTCACTGTTTGTCAGCGCTACATTACATGGGACAGACTTCAGAAGGATAAAGAAGTGAGCAGTGAATGTTGCTGGATTATGTTGTAGTTTACATGGTACTTATCACTAATCTGAAAGCTCAAGTCTTCCCATCCTTCACTGAATAATACTCATGCATATATCCAAAGAGTGAGCCAATAGATTTTAGTTACAATTGTTTATAGAACTTGAAGTCCACCATCCATAACCAATTCTGTTATTTATCAACATACCTAAAGGCTGCAACGAAATAAATACAGCACTCGGGAAGAAACATCAAGGTATTAATGTTGTCAACCTTACCTTAATATGTTCCATATCTGTGCATTAAAGTAATAAATGTGCTTGCCAGAATGCATTTGTTGGTTCACTGTATACGTGTAATTTGTCAATGTTTATTTATTTACCATCTCCATGAAGCAAGGGGCAGCATCCTTCTTGAGAAGCCAACAGTCACTCAACTGGCCAAGAAATTCCTCGCCTTATGTGCAGCTGAAACGTTCATGACCATGTTCATCTTGAACTGAGCACAGTTAACACTCATTATTCATTCCAGTATTATCCTCGCATATAGCCCTAGGTACCCAATGTGGTCTCTTCCCTTCAAGATTTCAAACAAAGTACCATTGTCTCATATCTCATATTTATGTCACTGCTGCCTGATTTGACCATCCTTACATTTGGTGAAGCTCAGGCACACACCCATCATTTTTACTTGGGGGTGGGGGTGGGGGTTGCTGGCCCTGAGACTATACACAAAATTCATGTGGGTAAGAAGTGTTCGTATACTGTGTGTGTTGCATCACCATGAAAATTTAGTACAAATAATTTATCTGAATTTTATATTGTAACATATATTGTGAATCACATATTTGAAGCTTAATATTTTATAATTGTACAATGGCTTGGTTGTCTTTGTAATATGTACTTAGAAAAATCACCACCCTCAAGATGGCCACACAAGGTGACTGAAACATGTAGGAAGTTTACAACAATAATAATGTAGTAAATTCATATCTTTTCATATTCACTTGATGGTTTTATTTTCACAGTGAACCACTATATGCATTCAGCAGATGCTTAGTTTGAATCTAAACTTTAAGATTAACCATCATGGAAGTGGTTCTCTGTCCTGGGAAAACACTGGCCAGTACATTAGTTCCTCTTACATCCTTCTGACCTCACTACTTGTAATAAAAGATCCATTAGAGCATGAAACATAAGATACAACCCCACCCTTTGCATTTCTTACATTTCTATGGAGATTGAACATCCAGTTACATGAATACTGTGTCTATGTTCAGCATGTTTTCAGTGCTTGTTTACTTGTATATATTGCATGTTTCAGAACACAATGGTAAAGTTACAGTACTTCATTGTCCTAAGTCACACTGGGCTCTCATGTCATACACTAATGTGCTGCGTACCACACTACTTTTCGTGTGCTTGATTTCAAAGCTCTTATCTTACAAAAACAAGGGCAACACAGCTGAATTCTATGACCAGGCTGTTGAAAACTATGACACCATGTCAGTAAGTACACAACTGCCCAGATCACTGCTACAACACCGAAACTCCTTCAATCCATCATTAGATAATCTGAAAATCCTGACAGTCCAGCACTTGAGCAAAGTAGTCCTAAAACCGTAAGTTTTGCTTTGTACAACAAAAAAGTTTCATCAACAAACAGGCCGATCTCACAGACAAGTTCCCGAAGAGCTCCAAGAGTGTGCATGTGAACCATTCTGACCACCTATCTCCTACGCCATCACTTCAACTACAAAGACCCAGAAAACACAGGACTCTGATGACCCTCAACCAGCAGGAAGAGGAGATATCCACATGGAATACTATTCTGATTAGTTATGCAGCCCAAGTATAGGAGCAGTAACAAAAAATTACGTGCAAGAACATAGGTCAGTATAGGTACCATCTGAAAATCCCGCACACGTTCAGTAGGATGGGTGCTGGAGTAACAGAATCTTATTGTATTATGGATTGGACTGATACACGACTTGTATGATACTTACACAGTACTTATTGAATTGTAGCTATTACCCTAGAGCCTCATGTCAAGTCACTTCACCTGACGTTAGCATACCAGTTTGCGCCTGCACAGTTTACTGCCCTTAAGACACTTGTGGAAGAACTAGACTCCTCTGCACCAGCCACTTGGGAGCTCCGCCTGTACTCTCGAGATACAAGAGTCACTTCTAAACAGGTTGGTTAAACCACCACACACTGTGAAAACAGTTAACTAAAATGACACTCAACAGACAGTTAAGATTAACCAAGCTGATGGAAGAATATCTCAGGAAGGTTAAAGCTTCTTTTCAGCAAAATATCCAAACAGCTACAAAGTATGAACATAAAGAACTTACCCTTATAATGTAACGAAAAATATACGTACAAATGTGTGTAACCATATTAATTACAAATAAAAATTAATGAATCTTCTCAATATCATATTGAAGGAACATAAGTGCCATTGTACCTAGGCATCATGCCTTGTCAAATGTAACTACTTAACTAGCTACATGGAGCAGTCCACCAGAAATGGGTACATCCTGAGCTGGTCAACAAGTCTCACTTTTGTGGAAAAGGGATGTTCATTGCTGTTTTCACAGAAGTGCAACATCCCATTTAATGTCATTCTCCCAACTAATCTTAGGTGATCCCTTCCCCTTATATTTTCCAACTCAAATTTTCTAGGAAACTTCCAGATGTATGCCATGCATTCCACCTGCCTTGTCCTTCTTGATTTGATCATTAATAATGTTTAAGAGTATAAATTTTGAATCCCTTCATTATGCAATTTCTTTATATTCTTGTTAATGACTAAGATATAAATTGCTGACAAGATGTCAGGCTTGACCTCGGAAATTTCTGTTCCATTCTGCCATTATAACTTCATCTATTTCTAACATATTGTACCTAGCAAAATATAACACAACTTCTAACAAAATAACACATTCATTCATGCTACAGGGTTTTCCATGACTAGATGATAAGAATGAATCCATTTCATGGAACATAACAGTTCATCAATGTGTTCACAAAAGCCTATTCCTTTTATCTTAAAAGCATTTTAATAATCAAATCATCAGATTATCTAAAACACAGTATTTAAAATGGATGTGTAATTCTGCTGAAGGCTGTGCCATGTGCATCAAGTCCCATAGCCATCTGAGGTTGAAAAAGAATTGTGTTTCAAATGTGAGGACTGAATGAAATGAAGTGAAAAATGAAAAATACTGAGCCACCATCAGATAATGAAATGTGATTTGTAATTATGAAAAAAACCACATGGTATCTCAGACTTCTTGCATGCAGGTCCATAAGGTGTTGTACTCACGTATGCCAAGAGAATCAGATGAATTAGAACTGAGGATTGGTGACTACATCTTTGTGAGCAGTGAAGCCCTTAATTCTTCACCTGATGGTTGGGTGGAAGGCACATCATGGCTGACAGGTATGTCACTCACAAACAGCTCACTTACATTCTTTATACCTCAATCATGACTAGCTGTACCACCTGGCTCAGCACTTAATGCACATAACAGATTGTAATGTGGTTGACAAACTGTGCACTTCAACTTTCTATTGACTCCCTATACCATCCTCGTCCCTGTTTTTACCATTTTCCTTAACACTCAATAATTCAAAATGTCAGAGTATACAAGGAAAGTCAAAAAGTAAGGTTCCCTATTTTTGTACTGGGAATGTAAACAAGTTACAGTGACTGACTCATGAGTCAGATATATGCACATATGCAGTCTATTTCTGGACAAAGTTGCTCTGTCTGTAGAGGCACTTACCATAGTAGCAGATCAGAGAGTCAAAGCCGTGGTGGTAAAATGATGCGTTCGTTAGATGCAGCCATTGCTTGACCTCAGCTTTGAAGTTTTCTTCAGTTTGGAACTATTTAACGTTTCATTTTGAGAACTGAGGTTCTCACTGTAGTGAATATTAAGATTACAGTCTTCTGGGATGTGACACCTTGAGTCTCCAAAACAGTAGTCTGTATGTACCAGGCTACACAAAGTCATGTTGTATAAAACTGTAATCTTAATTAAATCTCTCGTGTATCTACAAAGTAATTCTGAACACATGTATGATGTTTTCCAGGCTGTAGTGGTTATTTACCAGAAAATTATACAGAACGGACAGCAGAATCTGATGCATGGACTCTGCACAGGTGATATATCATGAATACTGTACAGTTATCTGCAAACTGTTACTCTGTCCTTGTAAAATGCAAGCAACATCATTGGCAGGTATTGCCAATCATTTTTCAGCTTCCTGGTGGATATTATGATTATGTAAAACCATCACATGATGATAAATAATGATACAACTTGAAGAATAAGGAAAACAGTTTTGAGACAATGCAGTCAGCCTTTGCACAGAATGATACAGAAGAACTTAGTCAAAAGAAATGACCATTCTTTGTAATTTTACATAACTTGTTAACCTTCTGCAAATAGAAGACTGTTGTTGCAAGGCTAATAAACAGCACAGGTATGACATTACATAGGAACATATTTGTTTTGCCATATGCGAAACTTGTATACCAGCCATCAAAACATTTGAAATAAAGGTTGTAATGTTCATGACAGCTATATTTTCTGTTATAAGCCAATTTGCAGCATGGTATGCCACTTCTTAAGAAAAAAAAAATATGCATTTTATATCAGTTTCACATATAATAGGCTTGGTACTGGGCTTACAAGGCCTATTTATTGTTGATATCCAGTGCATTTAATAAAATTCCATTGATTATTTTGGAGATGACTTCACAGTTTCAGCCACTTGCACTTATGACTCAGTACCATCAGCATAATAATTTCACACTACATTCTACAGACTGTAGTTTTTATCAGTACAGGCAGGTCTCATTTTATGCGATTTTGCTTTATTTCAACTTAAAAAAATTTACACCACTTTTTGAATTTATGCAGTAATTTTGGGTTTAACATGCTTTGGCAATGACAATCCCTAGCCACATGTCTTATGTTGGAGGGTAGCAGAGAGTGATGTCCCTGTCACATGATCAGTCACATGTGAGGAATGAATATGTTGGTGATAAAATCATGTGGCTGATGTAGTTCCACCTGCAACGGCATGGTCATTTGTTACCCAAAATGAGTGAGATACATAAATCAACATCACCTAGTGCAATCGAAGTGAAAAATTGGTGAAAGACAATCAGTACTGAAGAGAAATTAGACATAATAAGCTGACCTGAAAAGGGTAAATGAATTGTTGACATATGCTGTAATGTTAGATTCACTCAACGTAGCATATATACAGTCCATGATAATGTTGATGGAACTGGAGAACATGCTAAGTCAGGAACTAAAGCATTTGTATAGCAAGTGTGTTTATAAAAAATATGTAACAAAACACAAAATTTAATACTTTATGGATGTATTGTACACTTTTATTGCATTGTGAATAAATAAATATATTGTATTAAAATGTATATATACTTTATATACAGCATAAATATACTTTACAGGTCCATATATCCACTAGTGGTACAGTCATGCGCTATATAGGATGAGGTTGTCAGTCCCCTGACCCCCAGGAAATCTGTTTTATATGGGAATTTTTTGTTCAATTTGCACAATATTTTGTAACAGTGTAAACTTGGTGTGAAATAAGACCTGACTATACTATTTTGAAATATTTCCTTATTTCAGTACTGTTATGCAATATTTCCAAAACAAGTTATAATGAATTTTATAGAACAGTGCCACTGGGCAAGCTGGGGAACTCAGAAGATTTGGAAGGAGGAGACAGTGTCGTGTCCTTGCTTAGGCAGTTGGCTGCAAGTGAAAATAAGCAGGAAGGAAGCATAGGGGATGTGCTTAGCAGCAACAAAGCATCTGACGCTACTAGTGACTCGAGTGAGGAAAAGCAGCCCTCATCAGCTATGGCAGAAGTGAGTGCATTGAGAGTACTTTGAGTACATGAGTTTATAAATTGTGAGTCCATTATCTGTACACATTTCAACATGTTAAATTTACATTTGTTTTGTGAAAATACTAAACAGTAGATAGGTATGGTCCATAGTACAATACATACTTACCTACATTTCACTTCACTTTCATTTCTTGCAGATAAATGTGTTATTGCAAATTTAATTACAGATAGCACATTGCATGGAAGGATAAATTACATTTTGTGTTTTGTTAAATATTTTTTATAAACACACTGAAAAATGTTCTGAATGATCAGTGTATGTTGTAATGATATATATATTTTTTATGTCATATACCAGCTGTTTGGTTTTTGAGAAAACTGATAAAGTTATACCACAACAGTCTGAATCACACTAAATCTCACACAAAAGACTTTATTGTAGCTCCTGCAACACTATATTTCACTGAAATGAATATAATAGTTCCATGGCTGATACTTGTGATGAAACTAAGAAACATTACATTTCCTGTATGTAGTTGCTTCATGCACTCTGTGCATAGAATCCAGAATAAGTGTAAACAGTGTTACTTAATATTAAACATAACAGATCTTATAAAATATAAGCAAAATACAGTCAAACACAACGCAATTAATGATTTTATGAAGATGTATTCCTACATTGTTTTTTTTTTTTAATTATGTTTTGGCTCTAGTTATGAGCCATAACTAGAGCCGAAACATGTTGTTGAAAGAAACAATGTAAGAATACATCTTAATAAAATCATTAATTGAGTTGTGTTTGACTATATTTTGCTTATATTTTATAATTCTATACAACACTATGGGGATGTCTCACCTGAAAGTCATAACAGATCCATAAATTACTACAGTGTAACTACATGAAACCTTATTGGTAAATATCTGTCTACACCTGCCTGATAATTGAATTAAATATATTGGCACAACCATTACTGAATCGCAGACTATATAAAATGTACAGTTAAAACAGCAGTGTTAAACAGGGAAATAAATTAAGCCACAACCATTACTGAATCGCAGACTATATAAAATGTACAGTTAAAACAGCAGTGTTAAACAGGGAAATAAATTAAGCCATACTTAATAAAAACCAGGTCTCAATACACGGTAACCCTGAACAGAATACTGATGCAGACAAGACAAACATGAAATACGCTACTGGTATGTGAAGCTTATGCAGTGTGCAAGGTTTGGAGAAGGAGGCAATGTGCTATTTCTTGCAGTTGAACACTAAAACCCAGTGCCACCCCCTGACTGGAGGCTTCTGTCCATCCAGGCTGACAGTTTTTGCCATAACTTACAATTAAGCTCAGCAAGAAATATTTTAATGCAAAACATTTTTCAGTACCCAACACACAGATTAATTCTGCCTTGAAATTTAAGACATGCTGTCCAATAGTAAGAAGTAAATTTGTCTATTTTATATTGTTTATTTACTTATTCCTTATTTTCAGGTTAGACCACAAATTCAAAAATTAATCATACCTGAGCCAATCCCAGGTCCACGTCACATTTACATTATCAGGCATGGAGAAAGAGTGGACTTTACATTCGGAACATGGATTCCTTACTGTTTTGATGAGACAGGTACTGACAGCTATTTCAGTGCAATATTATTCACACATACACATTCCCAACAAATAAAATAACTTCATGACATGTATCTTCCTCAAAAAGTTATGTTCATCTGCTCCACAAATTGCCTTTTATGGGACTCAATCATATGCACAGAGTTTATATTACACCACAATCGAAGCCATTTGAATCCAGTCCATAAAATCATATATTATTTATGTGAGACTCGTTTTAATATTATCTTCCTTGCTACACTTACATATCCTGAAAAGGCTCTTCCCTTATGGCTTCCTCACTAAAACTACACACTTCTTATTGGCCCCATGCATGCTGCATGCCTCCCCATCTCATTTCTTTGATTCGATATAATATACTTGTCAACTATGTACAATGATGACAGACTAACACAACGCAAAGTCTATATAATTAATTTAATGTATTACACGTATACTACATGTAAGACATTAGATTATATGCAAAAGAATTTGTATTGTTCTTATAATAAAACCAACTAGATGGACAAATTTCTCAAATTTATTTTTGGAATAAAACTCTACATGTTTCGGACAGTTCCTCTTTCTATCACTGTACACACAGCAATGGTATATGTCATACAGGTTTTGCTGGTAGCTTGCGAGCACGATCAGGATGGAAGTCCATGGAGTTCCATCCTGATCCTGCTCGCAAGCTGCCAGCAAAACCCATATAACGTGTGTACAGTGAAAAACTCCTGATGATGGACAGAGGAAGTGTCTGAAACATGTAGAGTTTTATTCCAAAAATAAATTTGAGAAATCAGCGCATCTAGTTGGTTTTATTATAAGAATATATCATGATGCACGGTCATCTGAATGTCAAATTTGTATTGTGTAAGGCTGAACATACAGTCTGTCATTAATTAGCACAACAGGATGGCATCCATAAAGTACAATGATATTCTTACATACTGGACCTGAAGACATAACAGAGGAAAACTTAAATGTAAGATTTAAGTGCTCAGTTAACAGATTTTGAACTACATACTAAATGAGACATCAAAAAATATTAAACAGGTAATGTACTATAAATGTAATTCAGACACCAAATCTGTACTTAATACATTCCAACAAATAAAAAAATTGACCGTTTGCACAAAAATATGTATGTAAATCATCACAGTAATACTTGAAGCTAAATTTTCAACTATGAACCTGAAAATTATGGTATAAGACTGAACATCTAAACCCTTGTCAGAGTGTAATGAAGTAAATGTTCCTTATTGTGCTTAATGTAAATTGCATCTCATGAACAGGACAATGAATTTAATTTGTGAGACAAAAGAGTCAGCAATTAGCAAAATGGAATTGAAGAATTAATCACACAGTTGGACTCAAAATTAATCAAAACCACCCTAAATATTTGTGTGTGTGTGTGTGGGGGGGGGGGGGGGGGGCCGGGAATTACCTCCTTAACTTTTGTTAAAAAATTTTTTTTTGAACTTCTTAAAAAAAATTTCTGGGTGTTTTTTTCTTTTTATT
>Ga0131853_10009649_pt1 | contig 17663 bp, 10 predicted proteins | sample TergutLab28metaG_FD_92764 | JGI IMG/M metagenome (GOLD analysis project Ga0131853, IMG submission 92764) | Labiotermes labralis P1 segment gut microbial communities from Petit-Saut dam, French Guiana - Lab288 P1 (version 2) (version 2) | ecosystem: Host-associated > Arthropoda: Insects >... | reverse complement strand
TTGATCTTTATATTTTTGGATAGCAACCTGGAACACAAAACTTCCTGCACCGAATGATAGCAAGCATTTCCGGACCTCAATCTGCTCTTAATTTCTTCCGCAATAGAATTTTGATTTGTTAAAATTGTTCCCAAATATTTAAACTCTTTCACCCTCTCGAAGATACTAATATCAATCCTCACACTCTGAATTCGTCCTGCATTCTGATTTCGAAATATGACCATGTAATTAGTTTTATCAGCACTTACTTCCAGTCCAATCTCCCTAGTAGCAGCTACTAAAGCTACTACATTTTTCTTTAGAGTATGTATACCTCTTCCCAGTATATTAACATCATCGGCATAAACCAGAAGCTGATGTATACCATTTAGTTTCAAGCCATCCTGGTTTACCTGGACCCTCCTAATGGTGTACTTTAAAGCAAAGTTAAAAAGCACTGGTGACAGAGCGTCTCCTTGTTTCAAACCATTCCTAATAGGGAACCTGAAAGACACATTCTTGCCTACCCGGCCTCTGCTATATGTTTCAGTCACACTCACCTATATGATGATGTTACTTTACATGTTGCAAAACTTACCGCAACAGTAGCCGCACTTCTTCGAAAGGTCTATCACCATACTTGTGTTCAGTAGGGGTACCGTAAGCGCCTGTAGTGTTCTCATATCTCAGAATTTCTTACATCTACGATGTCAGTGATTGTAGGAAACCGCAAGCATGGACGGGGTGGCCGTCCCATAGTGCCATTCATCCCGAGTTTCGTGAAAATAGGTCACTTGGATGAAGAGTCACACAGTCTGACATAGGACAGACACATACGCGCAGACGACGTGGTGTTCTTGCAAGTCTGCGTTTTTTCTTCGTGGGAAGAAAGTAGGTTAAGTAGTCTGGGTGCACCGAAAACATCACTGAAACTCGAATATAGTGCAATATGTGCCGTGACAGGAAAGAAATTTACACCGCTGTTTTATTCGATGTGTTCTTTGCAGAGAATGTTAAAGCGACGAACCGCGATTGTCCGTCCTTCCTTACATATTCATCTTTTAAGTACTTAGGGGACTTCGAAGAAATTTGGTATTTAGGGGAAGTTTTGCCCTGAAGGATGCCATGTGAATTAATTTTTCTCCCGATTGGTCGTGTACAACCCCTGCTTCAGTTGTATGTCAAATTAGACTTCGCTTTCTCAAAAACTGTTTGTACATTGCGGTTCTTAGTACAACAAAATATTAATGTCGTTTAAGATCCGCAATTTGTGGTTCGAAATAGGTGAAATTCGAAGCTACAATATGTATGTTTGCGCATTAGAATGACTGTCTCTGAGATAATTATGTTTGCTATGGCTGAAGTTTAAGGCCCATGCGATACGATAAACTTTGAAGAATGAATTTTGAGAATGAACCTTCTCCGAATTGGGCTAGATGCACATTTATATGCTTGTTTCAGTTCACTGTTGAAAGCGCAACTTTAAGTGCACTGCATTGTTCATTTCAGACGATCTGAAGCCTGATAGCGACAGGTATAAATGTCGCTGCGTGCGTGTCTGACAGATTGACTCATGAGATTTGCGATGACATTGACTGTTCGTTCTACTAGGACACGTTCTGAAGTGAGGCCTATGAATGGGATGGATTCTGCTCTTCCTGCCCGACACTTGCTTCGCATGTAGATCCTATTCTGATCTTGTTTTATAAATTTACCCCTTCCGTTTACTTCGAAGGTTAACATCTGTTATGTCCCACCTATACCACCAATTGTGACCTAATCCCAGGAATTTTTTTTTCTTTGACAAATGATTTGTGATGTCCAATGGGATGATTTAAAGTAGTGAATGTGATTTCAATCCCTTTATATTAAAACAAAGACAATCGTGTCTGACTGTAACTAATATATGTCATGCAGTGTTGGACGATTCGGTGAATATTTAAAGCAGGAACTAGAACTGAAAAAAGATAGCAAGTATTTAATATTTAACTATCAATTGTTTGTAAGTATACGTAGTATTTGTACAGATTGCATGTGGGCATATCCAGAAATTCCCGAACTTACTAAGACCGAGAACGGCAAATGGTGCAACTTTATACCATTAAGAGCCATAGTATCGTTATGTTCAAAATCAGGCTAGTGAGTCGTCAGGAAAGATTTAAGATATTAAATGCATCTGGAGTTTGGAAGGTGAGACTGGAGTGAACTGTTTCAAGAAACTTAATTTCGTATTGTCTAAAGATGTGAAGATTGCAATGAAACATCTTGTGTGTGGTTTTATGTGAGCGTCACTCTCTATGTGTCACTTGAGACGAAACATTGGAGAAATTGTTGAGGATGTGATTTGGACCTAAGAAGTGTAAAGTTACAAGGGATTGCAGGTCACAAATTGTCCAATATTATTAATCATATTGAAAGAAAGGTGACTGCTTGTGCAGCACGTTATACTCAGTGGGATATGAGAAATGCGTACAAAATTTTGGTCGGAACTTCAGAATTCGACGGTGGAAGACGCGCAAGGATGCGCTGTAAAGAAATCAAAGTTCTTAGTATAATATATTGTTGATTATTCCATTGTTCTTCCAGTATTTATTATTTAACCAACAGAGTGCACTATGTAAGGTAGAATGTACCTAATAGTGTCTGTTACACCATAAGTCTAACACCTTTCGGTTCAGCTCCTATAGAACCATTATTTCCCGGGCGTGTAGCGGCCAGAGGCCTGACGTTGACCTCTCACCCCCCATCCAGCGCCGAAGTTAGAGTAGAGCTCATGCTCCTCTGGGCCTTCATAGCCCTGTTCTAGGGCGAACTTTACTTTTTTTAACCAATCTAACCATTATCGAGGTGTCAAATTACGTGCGGACTGGTGTACGAAGGATACGCACGCATACAGCTATTGCAATATTGTGCAAGTTATCGGTGCCTACCGAGGGCGCTTTCGTCGGGGTAATGCTGCCGGAACGCGAAGCTGAATACCGCGGTTAAGAATGCATGGGGCTGTAAGTCCATTGCCCCATGTGACTCATCACATGCACAGAGACAACTTCACGTTCTTACCGTAACGCAGCGGCCCCTGCTTCGCGTTCAGAGTAGGGAGACATTCAGCCGTTTTATTCAGTTTCTTTACAACGTGAAGAATGACGGCCTTTCAGTTTGTGAGAGTGTCGGCTGTGGGTTCTTCAAACAAAATGATTCACCGTCTGAAATCCTGTTATTTTGCATCGAGTGATTTCTGTCTTTGTTACTGTAATCAACGAAAGCCCTCTGTTTCATTGTAATCACAACTGTTTTCGTGTATTTGACAGTTATCATCGGGTCCAGAATGCGACAGGCCCTTTGGAGAGACTTTCAGAGTTAAAATAATAATATCCACGACTGTATCGTTACTAGTGTTGTGGGGATCAGGTCTCAGAGCCTCTATATGCTAATGTCGGTCATGTACGTAAGAACAAACCTGTATGTTTATCTCTCTTCATGACTGACAACTACTTGCTGTGTGCGTCATCGCAACGAATTCTGTTCTGTAGTATTCTGAAACCTTGAGTACGAGAATTTGTTGCTGCTGTCCCCCAGCTTAACATACCTGATCATGCAGAAGGCGACCTCAGGGGTGTGAACAGATACCGGGTGGTGCAACGTCAGATTCTGGTGTGTAAGTTATTATATAAGTGCAGAACATAATTCGGCAGAATGGTGCATGCAACACGTGTGTGACATTGACGAAAAGACCTTCGTGGCTGCTGCACGTTTGTATTGTGACATACGTTACTTGTAGAAGCATGCAAGGTCTACATTTCGCATCCTTCAAAGCACAAGGAGCTATGTGAATATGTTAATACTGTTATTTGATTATTGAATTTTCCTGCATCGTATTTTGATATTCTTGACCTGATAATGTCCCGATAATAGGGTCGAAACATGGCGAGATATTGACTGTTCAATACAGAATGATGACTGTGCTGAGAATTAAAACGAGAGTTTTCATCTGTCTTAATGGTTTGTGTACGCAGCGGTTGCTGTGTTCCCAGCAGACGGAAGAGTTCATTTCCCAAAGTTGGTTCATTGTGCTGTTTCGAGCCACCCGGCCATCTCATTAGCCCAGTACGTTTTGTAATTATAAGCGGTTCAAGGTAAACTCTTGTAGCACACTGAAATGTTGAGCTGTGACGTAGTAACCCTTAACGATGGGTGTTTAATGTGAAAACATGCACTTCTAGTACGTAAGTAAGAGCGAACAAAGGTAAAACGAAGAAGCAGACGTTAGAAGAATAAAACACATATTTCTCGTATATATTGTTGTGTGAATAAGAAATATGGCGTCATATGCACGATAATGTAAAGGAAAGTAGTGGAACCGAGACGACATTTTGCAATAAAGTGAAATGCCAGTTGATGCAACTAGGCAATTTTATTGATGTATTCTTAGCTCGACATGTTTCGGATACATACGCCCATCATCAGGAGCATTAGATGTTGAGTTGCAGCGTATGGTTTTCTGCATCGAGTTTTTGGATGGGTGGTGGCCTTGAGAGCCGCTGCGTAGGTCGTGTGTACGGTGCGGATGGTGCTGTGCACGGCACCATCCGCACCGTACCACACTCTGAAGACCACCACCCATCCAAAATCTCGGTGCAGAAAACAGTATGCTGCAACTCAACATCTAACTCTCCTGATGATGGGCGTATGTACCCGAAACATGTCGAGCCAAGAATACATGAATAAAATTACCTAGTTGCATCGAGTTGGCATTTCACTTTATTTCACGAGGAAGACTTTCGCAACTAAACATTCAGATTTCAGCTACAAGTACTCTGTCCCATTCAGAAAGCAAGACGTAGCTTATCTGGTTCGGTCACGGAAAGTCAAACAAAATATTCTCTAAAAATCCGATTCTTCAGAAAAGAAAAGCCATCGAAGTGAGTTTTGCTATATTTCGCTTATCTGTCACGTCACCTTAGGCCTTTGCAGACGGCAGTTCTGTAAGACACACCCGTTAGTCTTTTGGGTCACGAAAGCTTTGCTGTACAGTCTGCTAGCTAAGCTGGAAGCCGCTAGTTTGAACCGAGTTGCAGTGCTAGAGCGGTTAGCCGATTTTCAAAACATTTTGCAGCTGAATTTTGCGGGATATTCAACGAGCGTGTTTCACTCGTTGTTGATGAGTCAGCTGCGCAGATTGCATATGGCACTAAAATCTGCAGATGTCTGTGTGTGCACATTGAGTTAAAATTTGATTTTGAAGTGCCTGAAGAACTTGTAGATCTTCATTTTTTGCGAGGCCAGACGACATTGGGTTTCATGGACACTAATTTTTCGTTCCCAGAAACAGAATTTAGGCGCTGTCTAAGGCTGTGTACACATTTCCCGAACGCACGTTTGCATGCTTGGCTCTAAAATGGTTAGGTGTTTGTTATTTACAAGAATATGCATGAGTGAAGACTCCAGAATGAAGACGATACTCGAAACTGCGGCAGAAGGCCACTGTTCATGCAAGCTAGTTAGGAAGTGTGTGAATACGTGAACAGTCTTTCTAAACGCTTAAGCTACTTGAATCTACACAACGGAGCCAGTTACTTGACAGATGAAAATTTCACTTGAATCCTTCCACTGACCAGCAGTAACCATTCACACGAGACAAAACGTTTGGTATTTCAGAAATTCCGTTCCGCCCTGCTTATAAAAGCAGCTCTTATGTAACTGGTAATAATAACACGCAGAAGTTGAGTGATTATATATGAAGTTTATATTTTTCGGCCTGCGGACGGATGGTAATATAGCAGTCTGGCCGTTTGAAAGGAAATTGTTGTGTATCGTTAGTGTAAACTTATAATTGACCCTCAGTATTAGCAAGCTGGTTACCTTGATCTGCTGTAAGAAATGGCGCATTCCTTTGTTGGCACGGTTGTGACGGCTGGTGCGACGTTGGATCAGAAATGGGGACTGAGTCATTGATTTTTAGACGCATTTCGAAGCAGTCCGGACTGTCTGTTGTCTGTTTTCCTCCACCTGTGTTGGGTGAAAGGATGCAGCTAGTGGTGAAGAGATTTCATAAGCTGTGATATTAAGAACACTTCTTAAAATGCAATGTACAAAGTTAGTTGTGGTTTCTGTGACTTCCGGTTACCTATACAGGATTATTCGAAATGGTGTCGGGGGGTTTAACAACTTGTCATACACAATACACTTGAGATAGGAGTATATGTATTTTTTTATTTAATGGAACAACACTCCAAGTTTTTGTTACGTACCTTACAGGTGCTCTATATGTTCTGTTAAATAAATACATATACTCCTATCTCAAGTGTATTGTGTATGACAAGTTATTAAAACCCCGACAATCATTTCGAATAATCGTGTATATGAGAAGAGGTATAGCTAGGAAGGATGCTTAGTGGTCGAATTTTCATCATTTACGGTTACAGGCATACTTTAGTTACATTCTGTTTAGTAGTTTGTATTTGTAATTTGTGACGCTCTTGAAACTTCCGACGAAATCTGAGCATTGGTTGAAATAATGCAGTTATTTTGATTGTGAATGCAACGTAGGTAATCTGTGGATCATACGAAGGCGTGCGTAGTATTGGTGTCTGAAGCCGGTATGGTAATGAAGTTTGTGTATTTGTGCTTCGGTAGCCGTGGTAACCAGACAAGATTACACATATCTAACAAAAAGTTACTAAATAGATTAATACAGGTTTACCTTTTCAAGAGCAAATATCTGGTGAATCGGCATGGACGTTTCTGTGTTTGCAGTTGAGTTTGTTCATGCTAAGTTACCAAACGTTAGCTCGTTCTGTGGTCGCCATTAAGATGTCGCCAAACCTGATGCTGTCACATGTACGATTATCGTATTTCTCGAGAGGACACTTCAGTTAATATGCTGATTTTGAAACCGCAGAGGATGGAAAGAGAACCGTAAATGTTTTACCAGTGACGATAGGCGACGCAGTTCATTGTGGTGGGTTCTGAAAAGTTCTGTTCGGGAATAGATTTACCACCGAATGTGCGAGGAATTCGCCAACATATCTAAGGCCACAGAGAATGGTTTCAGTTGACTGGCTTACAAACTAGAATTAGGATTTGATTATGTAGTAGCCACATCAAGAGCCACAGATATACCAAGTGTTCTGCTGACATGTTTTTGTTGAGTGCTGTCCAGGTTTTCCTGTTATGAGAATTGGTTTCATAGTTCAGTTGTAGACGTCGTCAGGTTAGAGGTTCTGACGACGGTGACTGTGACGATTCTGTCTTCCGAGGCACAGCGCCGTACGGTCGGGCAAAAGTGTATCGGTGTTTCGGAAAATTGTGCTGCCTCCATCTTTATAATCTACCGGACTACACAGCATAACGGGTCAGAAGACAAAATTTGTAGGCCTAGGAGTATCGTGTTACGTAGCGTGCCGTCGTCGTGCGTGTTTATGTCTTCTGCACAAAGTGTGTAAAATCAGCTGATAAGGGAGAGGAAGGGCACAGACGCTTTGTGTATAGAAGCACTTCCTACGTGTGGGTGCTTTATTGGGAGGAAACTAAACGTCGCTCTTAGCCCAACGTACGAAGCGGTTTCTGATTAAGCACTGCGCCACGAAGATTATTAGTGGGGCGAATGGAAAATCACGGACTTGATGGCGACGACTTAACGGGATGCGTGGCTTCTTTTACGTCAGGGAACTCTGACGGTTCCGCTGGATACGACTTTTGGTGGGCTGTGCTGTGGTCATAGCGTCCTCGCGAGCCGTCTGTTCGCTGAAGTCACTCGTCTGAACCGTTCCCCAAGTAGCCTGATTACACACAGACATAAGGATCCCTTCGTTTAAAGTTTATATAATAATCATTTGTTCAGTAAGTACTTGTGATGGAGCCAGAAGAACTAGTTCCCTGTACACGGAGCTGGTCATTGCGTTTTGTCGTCCATCGAGTATAATACACGGTCTCAGAATTTGTGTCTCTAAGATATATTGTAATATCCCCCCGAGTTTTGCTAGTGGGGTTTTCCTCGAGATTTTCCATTCTACGTTTTGTATTACTGTCTGATGTCACCATGCGTTCCACATGTTCGGCCTATCGTCACCTTTCTAGATTTATCACCTGAACAGTATTAGAAGATTACAAAGCACGAAACTTGTAATGAGAAATTAAAATTTACCAAGCCTTGTCCTGAGCCCTGTTCCGTGTGTTAAATGTTTCCTTTACTCCGTACCTCACCGACGTCAGTCCCTGCGGGCGAAGGGAAGTTTGTCGCAGTGGAGTGGTAGAATTCAAGAAGTTGTACAGGAGAGTGAAGGTAAAGCGCATACACACGTTTGGTGCTGTATGGAAGTAAATGGTAAGCTTCATTATCCGACAGCTTTAATCATGACGATAGCTCCTTTGTGTAGGAGGCTGGGCTGGCCCCGGTAGTAATTATCCTCGTTGTGACAAGAGAAGAAGAACCGTTTCTGTCGTGAGTCGAACTGCGGCCACTTTACCAACTATACTAGTCGCAAAGCGAAATTCGGCCACTGTGCCGACTGTTTTCCGGATTGGGTTTTATACGCGTATTACACAACAGGTAAACCGCTATGAGGTACTTTGTTTTGTACTAATAGTTCCAAACACGTTTTAACAGTCGAATTATTGACACTTAACACGTGTATGATAGATGAGAGAGGAAGCGTGAGGTGACGTTGGTAAAGCTATTGAGACCAAATTTTCATGTTGGTATTGTGAAGATGCCGGTCGATATAGCTGAGTCAGCCCTGGTTTATAGTGGTATGGGGGCAGGTCGTGGACGCAAGTCCCACTACTGTGAAGCCTGGGGAAAAAAACGGTCGCTGACCTAGTATTGACCGGCCCCGTTGAGCTAGGTTATGTCCAGGCGAGCTGAGCTATAGTGAGCACTGCAGAGAGCTGAAAATCAATGTTGTCTGTCCCGGACCTTGCTGCCAGTAGCGCTGCAGTGAGGCAGGCTTGGTCGATCACCCACGGTTTCCCCCCCCCCCCCCCCCCCCCCCTCCACCCTCGTTATAACATAGCTGCCGAAGCGGATCTGCAGGGTTGCCAAATTAGCAGAGCAAGTCACGTACTTCATTTTACATATTCCAGAGTCATATTCTGGCCTCCAAGTTCGTTGCTACGAACTGTTGCCAGTTAAGCCCTTGTCACAACCCTCTTGAGAGATAAACCTCGTATGCGCCATTTTTTATTCTTCCTTCCATTGCGCGTTCCAGGAGTGTGGCCGAATACGTTCGTACTAGGCTGATAATTACAAAGGCACAAATCTTGCAGTTCTTGCAAGTTCCACATCTCCAAATCTCAGTTACCCAAACATAATGTTCCTTTTACCATCTCTCGTTTTCACATCCTAGTTACCCATACACAAGTCTTGCAAGTTCCACATCTCCAAATCTGAGTTACCCAAACATAATGTTCCTATTACCATCTCTCGTCTTCATATTTCAGTTACCCATGCACAGTGCTTGCAAGTTCCACGTCTCCAAATCTGAGTTACCCAAACATAATGTTCCTACAGGGGTGCTGATAAGTCCATACCCCGAACTTGGAAGGAAACAAGCAACAGCGACCAAGGCTTACATAGTGTTGTAAGTTTGGTCGCTGTAGCTCGTTTCCTTCCAGGGTCGGGCTAAGGAATTATCAGCACCCCTGTATTGCCATCTTTCGTCTTCACATATCAGTTACCCATACACAGTTCTTGCAAGTACTTCGTATCCAAATCGGAACAGATTTTCTTCCAGTGCTTCTATCTGGAAATCGTATTCAGACATACCTTCCAGAGTTCAGAAATAACAGGGCTTCTTCGACTTTCGTCTTTTAAATCTTGGTTACCCACACACTACAGTTTCCACAAGTTGCGGTTTCGTATTGTAGTGATTCTCAAGCAGAAATTTCTAGGCTTTGAAGAGATTTTTCTCCATGTCCAAATTTTCCTGCAAATCCCACCTATATGAATATTAGGCTTGCTGTTTAGTAGCCATACCTGATGTATTTGACTTGCATTAAATCTTCTGAAGTTGGCCGGTCACCTGCCTTTTATTGTTGTTAGTGTTTGAAGGGTTCAACGAAAGGGGTTTATAAATGGTCAACCATGCATAACACGACCGCGTTCTTCTTCCTTCATGGCTCTTTTAGGTCTTAACAGTAGGCGGAACGCTGTTACTTCATATTGACAGCACTGTATATATTGTGTGCATATGTTAAATACTTCAGCTATTTGGGTAGCATAATAACAAATAACGCAAGATGTACACGTGAAATTAAATCCTGGATGGCCATGGCAAAAGCAGCATTCAACAAGAAGGCTGTTTGCAACAGCAAATTAGAATTGAATCTAACGAAGAAGCTAGTAAGGAGCTCCATTCTGAGCACAGGTTTGAATGGTGCTGAGACTTAAACACTTCGGAAAGTAGGTCAGAAATACCGTGAAAGTTTTGAAATGTGGTGCATTGAGAAGGAGGGAGATCAGTTGGACCGTTTGTGTGAGAATTGAAGTATTATAAAGAGTCAAGGAGGAGAGGAATATCGTACAAACAGTAAAAAAGAAGTAAGGCTAACTGGATTGGTCACATCCTTCGTGGGTACTGCCTTATAAAGCACGTTATTGAAGGGAAGATAGGGTAGACGTGACGGGAAGACGAGGAAGAAGACGTAAGAAGCTACAGGATTATCTTAAGGAAAAGAGAGGATACTGGAAGTTTGTTTTGAGAACTCGCTTTGGAAGAGACTATGGACCTGTCGTAAGACACTACGGAATGAATGAACGAATGTGTGAAAAATGTGGTTAAGAATATGGAATGTTGTCTTATGGGGTTGTAAACGAGGCTTTTCTTCAGTGTTTAGGTTAATATAACGCGATCTGAAAGCAGCTGTTTGGCTGTGGTTCTAATGCAGGGGACATGGACGATGACCCCACTTTGCGCTATAGCTTTGTCGCTGGAAGTGGTTGAGATTCATTTTCCTGACTTGTGGCAAAACAGTTTTTGTCAGGTATGTTCTAAGAAGCAGTGTACGTAACATACTTCACTTGGGTTGTGTTGTATGGCCGTTGTACCGAGAATTAAAACGGTTGAACGAAATTAAGGGGTTCGTTGCTGCTTTCCTCAGCTGAGCTGTGCATGCGTGTGTACTAAGTGCAAAGTACACTTATGTCCCATGTAAGTTTCATTGAGCAGGATGTCATATATGCCGAGTAATGCTGCATCAGGAGGAAACCGTGTGATCGAAGTCTTGTGAGGTCAAGGAACTGAACTTAAAACTTGCATTGGGTTTAATCGTCTCATTCAGTCCACGGTTTTCTCCCCCTTCACACACACATTCCAGAATGTCACCAAGCGGTTTGCTTTAGCAATAATGCTTCCGCTCTGTATTCGGAGGTGCCTGGTTAGATCTCGGCCGGAACATCTGCTTTCACGAGTTCATTGTGTTCGTGGTTCCGATACGTCACGACCGCCTCCTTCCGAATCCGCTAAGGTACACCAGACGTGTTCATCCTGCGATATTATCCGACGCTAGAAAAGATCTGCCGTTGATGCAGCATCGTTAAAGCGGCTCGATGTAGCCTTTCAGTAGCTTGTCGTCGCCAGGCATGTATAGCCAGTACTGTGGCGTTACTAATTCGAATAATATGATTTTCTTACGCGTTCTATTCTTTGCATGATTCTAACGCATAGCGGATACTGTTTCATCTTCGGAAGTAATCGTTGCAAAATATCTTAATGAATCCGTAGTAGGAAGTGTTATATGCCTTATGATGACAATGTATGTGCATTGTCTGGGTAGGGGCGTGTATGGGCGTACTTTGAAAAAACACTGATATGGACTCTGATCGGTAGACTAGTTGTAAAACTGAATAATTCAGGGAGGGCATGCGCAATAAGCCCTCTTTCTGCACCCAAATGGTAGAATGTTCCGGTGTTTTGTGGAAATAACCGCCACTGGCGGTTATGAAGTGAATACACAACCGGCGCCATGCAGTAGAGATCCCTCATAGCTCATTCTTCATAGCGACGAAGCTGCGAGCTGCGAGTTTCGATTCGTGGCAGGCCAAGAAATCTTTCTCTTTTCTGAAGCGTCAGACCGTTATGGGACCCACCGACTGTTCAATCTAATGGCTTCTGACGGCTGTTTCCCCGAAGATAAAGCATCCGGAACGTGAGGCTTACCACTTATCTCATATATCGAGATTAAGGGTGAGTGTAGATATCCTTCCACTTCTATTATCTTCATGGCGTGATGCTGAAGCACAGGCATAACTTTGCTTACCGTGGGGCAGAGTCTTTGGGAAGGTGAGAATCGCTTCAGGAAGTGCCTACTTAGAATTGTCAGTAGTAGTGCATTTTGAGGTTCTGGATGAAGAGACGGTCGCCAGATATAGGCTGTAGCGGCAAATACTGAATGTTATTAGGGAGTTGCAGACAGGTATTTGTTAATTGGGCGGAGGAGCTAGTAACCTGTCACCTGTAAACATGCATTTGAGCCACCTGACTCCGAGGCTTGCATCCCATCACTGAAGAAATCGGTATTAGTCGCCTTTAGCCAGGATGACAGCTCTTCACGTCGGCGTCTTTGGGAAATCACTTGCCAGCTAGGTTCGTCTAAGGGAGTCCAAAGAGATGGAACTCATTGGAGTTGTGACTGGCTGCGGCCCTACGACTGGACCCCCATCCAACAAACCTGATTTTGCTTGCGCACAGTGATTATTATCTGTTTGGATACCTGAAGAATTACTGGCTGCCAGGTGATATGCAGCTGACGTTGATGCGAAGCAAGCTGTCACCTCCAAGCTACAAACACTTGACACTACATTCTTCTACGGCGGGATAGGGCATGCGTTGATGCCACGGTGGGACAAATCCTTAAATGTCAGTGGTGACTATGTGGAGGTCTGATGGGTATCGTCTGCTACTCATGCTTCTTGCATACAGGTGGCTGCATACAAGGTAGGTTATTCACCATTAGGTCACTGCTGATGTCTTAATGTACGTACATCGCTGTAGCCAAATATTGTACTCTGACTTTCCTTACTTTACGTATTTTTTTGAATGCTAAGCCTACTGTTTTAGCTCACTCCAGCTGCGTATCAATTCATTCTCTCATTTGTTTCTGTTTTCCATTACATGTGTATAAGATGACGTATCTGGATCTTCAGTAAATAGGAAGACTGGCATGGTTGTTCCGTCTGTCGAAGGAGCTTGAGTTTTGCCTCTACTTGTGTGTCCTATAATATAATTTATGAAAATGTTAAATACGTTGGGGCTGAAGATAAGTCCCTGTCTCACGCCCTTATTTGTATGGCAAAACGTGTTACTTAATTCTGTCTGCATTTGAGACTTTTTTTACCTAAATACATTATCTTTAAACAGCTCACTCTGTTTTCACTCACCCCTGTTCTTCGCATTTTACACCTAACTTTTTCAGTGTTGGCTAAATCACAGGCTTTCATTCAACTGAACACAACACCAATACATTCAACTTTTTTTTATCCACCCCCACTCTGATATCTGTCAGCGCCATTTTTAAGTCTGAAAGTGTTGTCCCATCTTGTTTTACCTTTTAATGAATGCTTCTTGAATGCTGGTAGTACCTTGTGACCTTACAGTCATTCCCGTAACTTGCCATCCACGATCCTCTGAAGTATTTTTCCCAAAACCGATAACGATGACAGCCCTCTGTACTTTCCTGGTCCTTTCGACTTTAGTTTTCCTTATTGAATATACAACTGGGATTTCAGTTTTATTAAACAAGTACGTCAAAATGCAGCTTCCCACTTTTTCTGTATTCGGCGTTTATTTTACAGGCGTCGGCTATTATGCCGTCACATCCTCTTGCGGTTTCCTTTTTTAATACTAGGAGTTGTTATATGAACCTGTTTTATTACTGGCAGTGGTTATATGAACTTGTTTTGTAAGTCGTTTGTGCTGTTCTTGAATATTAGTAGGACTCGGTGCTTGTATCCTACCTAATAAACGATCCAAGTCTTGTGTGACAAACTGCTTGCAGATCCGAGTGTACATTATCCAGTTATTTTTTCTTGCGCTAATATTCGAATAATTTATTATCCTTTGTTTACGTGCCTCCTAGATTGTGTATGCGCGTTTCTGTTTAACCAGTAAATTATAAGTTCTGATTTCGTCGCTTTCTACCTTCTCTGCTGTGCTTGTTCTCTGGAAGGTACATTTACTTAAATCGCCCTGGGTTCGACCTGGTCTCTAACAGAAGTTAGCACCAGGGGTTTCTGCTCGGGGGTAAAGGTAGCCGGTGTGTAGGGCTGACAACCTTGCCACGTTCATGTGTCGATTGTCTAGAAAATCTGGTAGCCTCATCCTCCTACAGCACTCAGGGTCTGTCCAGGCCTATAATGAGATTGCTGTACCTTTACCTCGTAGCAAAGGAGGGAAATATATTGATAAGTGCTGCAGTGTTGTAGAAGGTTCTACACGCACAGTGAACCTTCACCTACGAGGGTGACAAATTTAATACTGTAGATCCTGAGGTTACGCAAAAAAAAAGCCTCTAAATTGAAAGGAACATTTCTCTTAAATCCAGTAATTCCATTATTTGACTAGCAAAAAGTCACTACGAAGTTTCTGCGAGAAGTTGTTAGAAAGAAACAAGTTGAGGAATACGAAACTGCACAGTGATACTGTTCTAAAGTCGTTGCGTGACCAAGTATGACAATCGGCGATTTAATAGGTTTGGCCTTTAGATAAAAGTAAGCAGTGATACATACTTTCTTAAATTTCTCAGTCATTGTTTTTGTTTTATCATCACTTTACGCTGTTATTGTTCTCATGCACGTTTCGCAGTTATGCTTTATGCATTATTACTGTGGGAATGCAACATAAGGGCAGAAATGGGCTGTGCCGCATTTTCTCCTGTACGTTTTACTGGCCTCAATCCTCCGTTTGTAGGCTTATGTAAAGCCTTTCAAAAAAACACTTCCTCGTTTATGGCTGCGGTTTCTACAGACTGCCCCTTCGTTAATCCCCGTGTAGGAAATAACTTCGGAATACCAGAGTAGGTAGACGCTCCAGCATCATTTGAAAATCTCGGGGAATGGTGAGCACATTGTTGCAGCGGTCGTTGGCGAACAATGCATTGTCGCTCTTGTTTGCGACGCCCTTCACTAAGTGTGACAAGTTACTTGAAGTACTAAAACGTGTTGCTGAATTCAGCGCATTGCAGAGCTAAATACTTTAATAAAATTATGGTCTGTGTTACTTTCTGTTTCGAATTCAGGTATGCGCCGCATAACGAAATTTCGGTCAACGACGGACCGCATATACGACGGTGGTCCCATAAGATTATAATACAGCGTGATTAAAAAAGATGGACTCAATTTCGTAAGTCTATATTTCAAAATTAGAACTAGTGACAAATATGATGTAAATTCCATTTGATTATACCCACAATGAAGTTTGAAGGTTGAAGGTTGAATGTTGAAACGAAGACGAAACGCACGCTGCACAGCAGTCGCCGACTCCGTTTTAATTGACTCACGAACGCAAAAAATATTGTGCTGCATAGTAGCCATTTTGTTCTCAACTGACGCTGCTGCACGGCTGTGCGCTAGGCGAGCGCTCTAGCGGTGGTATTTGAAAATTTAGGACCTCCTCTTTCAAAGGTTTTGTAGATCATTCACATACCATGTATAGTTCAGGAAATATAGACTACGAGTACATCTTTTTGAATCACTATGTATTATAATACCATTATGTTACAATTGCCTACAGTTTTCAGTACAGTAACGTTGCTGTACAGGTTTGTAGCCCAGGAGCAATAGGCTATACAATATTGACTAGGTGTGAAGTAGGCTATATATACTATCTAGGTTTGTGCGAGTGCACACTGACGTTCTCACAGCGACGATATCGCCTAACGACGCATTTCTCAGAACGTATCCCCGTCGTTAACCGACGCGTATCTGTATTATGCAGTATACTCAGAATTGAATGTTTCACGCTACAAAGGGACTGCCCGTGCCGAATTTTCATTAAACTTAGTACGACTAGAAGAAATGGGAATCTCACCTAGTTAACTGTATTCAACATTTTGTTCTTCCACTTCGTCCTGTTCTTACAGCTGTCACTTCCTTAGGCCTTGCGCCTCACGAAAGCCACATGTTTACATTCTCCTCGGTGCTGAATTTGGAAAGAGGAGGTCGTACCAGTTTTTTGAACAAGAACGTTGATAATGATTATTTTGAACTGAAGCACGTTGGGGCAGCGTACGTGAATTCAGAAGTTTTAAAATGAACAATTATATATGCACATACAGGCCTAAGAGGGTGTGACCCATATGTGTCGGTCCTCCAGAACCGTTATCAGGGAATTTAAATTTACACGAGTTTTATGTATGGAATTAATAAGTTCTCATTATTTCACGCGGGTGTGTTTTGTGAATGTACCTTCCCTGACGCTGGTTCTGCAGGACGGAGAGTCATCGGGATAAACCAGGCGTATCATTCACACGTAGATGGTTTTTATTGTATAACATTTGGAACTAAGGCACACTGTGATCATGGACCGCTTTAGATACGTTAATTTTTTGCACTTCAGCTTCGATTCATTTCGGCTGTTAACACTGTTCATAATAACTGACTGTATGTAGATGTGCAGAAATTGACTTCCATTTCCAGTCTATGAGTTTTCTGTAAGCCGCCACACACTGCCTACCACTTCGACTCATACCATGTTGTCAGTTTTAACACTATCCTGTCAGTGCTTATTTTGCCGGATGCTGTCCCGAGGCACTGCATTTCACATAGTCTGCTTATCTTTTGTGCGTGAGGTTTCCGGACTAACTGGTTACACATATACATGCGTGTGTATGTATGTATATACTTATGTATTTTTGTATATACACCCAATCCGCACTTTTGGTTCTCCTGTGTATGTTATGCACCCTTCTCATCTCCTCCGCCGCACTGTTATTCACAACAGCTTTCGAGGCAACTTCTGGAAAAGCGGATACCTGTAAGACAAGACCTGGGAGGTTAATGTCGATATGGATCTTGGAGCAATAATTTGCGAGGTAGGTGGAGCTCTCTCGAGGTCGTGTTTCTGTCGAGGCCGTGTCCGGTGGCGGTGTTAACGGTGTTGAGAAACTTTGGGACCTACAGAGCATACGTATGTTTATGATTGGTGGCAGTTTTTAATATTCTGTAATGACTTTGAATTGCTGTGTCATTTACCGTGCACTCGTATGTAGTTCTCCGATAAAGACCACTACAGTACGCAATATTCTATGGAGAACGAACGTGAGTCTGCTATTCCTCCTGCATATTTCGGCCACGTTGATCCATCATCAGTGAGAACATGGAAAGTACAAAGGAAAAATTACTGAAGTTTTCACAAAAAAAAAATACCGTAAATTGGCTGCCCTATTTTTTAGAGTGGGCTTAATTGCCCATTAATATATTGCCACTCAGTCTTCGCTAGTCCGTGTTGCGGTTATTCTTTGCTGAAAGTAGGCTTATTTAATGGTCTAGATTCCTTCTCGATTGTAAACTTGAAATCCACATAAAATGACAATATATGAGATGTTATGGTGGTAAGCAGTGTAACATTTTATTGTGCCGTCACATCGCTACTCTCTGGGGGGGGGGGGGGGGGAAGGATTTTCCTACGGACTTATTTTGAATTAGGTTTTTAATTGTATTTGAAAAATTATCACCATGGGGTTGTTAAAAC
>Ga0131853_10009645_pt1 | contig 17667 bp, 14 predicted proteins | sample TergutLab28metaG_FD_92764 | JGI IMG/M metagenome (GOLD analysis project Ga0131853, IMG submission 92764) | Labiotermes labralis P1 segment gut microbial communities from Petit-Saut dam, French Guiana - Lab288 P1 (version 2) (version 2) | ecosystem: Host-associated > Arthropoda: Insects >... | reverse complement strand
TGACCGTAAAATCATGGGGCTCAATAAATCTGATCTCATCTTCGTGGCCTCGCGTCCGGGTATGGGCAAGACCAGTATCGCCCTCAATATCCTCCTCGCCGCGGCAAAGAGCACGGGGAACCCCGTGGCCTTTTTCTCCCTAGAGATGAGCCGCGAACAGCTCGCCCTGCGCCTGCTCGCCGGGGAGAGCCATGTGGACAGCAGAAAACTACAGACCGGGCGGCTCTCGAAAGAAGAGTGGGGGCGCTTTGGTCGCGCGGCGGCGGACATTAGCCGCACAAAGATTTTAATCAACGATAACTCCATGCTGACGGTATCGGATATGAACGCCCAATGCCGCCGCGAGCCGGATCTCGCCCTCGTGGTGATCGACTACTTGCAGCTCATGACCTCCGCCGGCTTCGGCGGCAGCGCGTCGAACCAAAACCGCACACAGATCGTGTCGGAGATCTCACGCTTTTTGAAGATCATGGCGAAAGAACTCAACGTGCCCGTGGTCTGCTTATCTCAGCTCAACCGTGCTTCCGCTGACCGGAAGGACAAGCGACCCATGCTCCAAGACCTCCGCGAATCCGGCTCGATCGAGCAGGACGCGGACATTGTGCTCGGCCTGTATCGGGACGATTACTTCAACCAAGAGATTGAGAACCCGAACGAGGCCGAGTGTATCATCATGAAAAACCGCCACGGCGAGACCGGCACGGTGCGGCTCCTGTGGCAGCCGGAATATACGACCTACACCACGCTGGAAACGCGCTATGAAGACCCGGACTATTGAGTGTAAGGTCACGGAATGGGTGCGGCGGCAAGGTCTGCTCATAAGGGGAGATCGGGTGCTTGTGGCGCTCTCCGGGGGGGCGGATTCTGTCTGTTTGGCACGTGTGCTCTTGCATCTGCGGAAACAGTTGCAAATGCAAGTGTTTGCGGCGCATTATAATCATAGGCTCCGGGGTGAAGATGCGGCACAAGACGAAACCTTTGTCCGGCAATTTTGCCGGACTTTTGATCTGCCCCTAACTGTGGGCACAGGCGATGTCGCGGCGGCGGCAGAACAGTCCGGGCGCGGCATAGAGGAGACCGCCCGCGACATGCGCTATGCGTTTTTAGAAGCTACCGCACAGGAACACGGCGCGACCCAAATCGCCACGGGGCACAACGCGGATGATAACGTGGAAACCGTACTACTGCACCTCATCCGTGGCACGGGATTGCGCGGACTCGCAGGGATTCCGCCCAGACGCGGGAATATCGTGCGCCCCATCCTCTGCTTGGAGCGGGAGGAGATCGAGGCGTATCTGGCGGAGCTGGGACAGGATTTTGTAGAAGACCACACCAACAGTGACACAAGCTTACGCCGCAATGCCCTGCGGCACCAAGTATTGCCGCTTTTGAGGGAGCAGAACCCCAATCTGGCGGCGACTGTGCTCAGACAATCGGAACTTCTGAGACAGGATGGTACGTATTTGGACGGGATGGCGGAGAAGTTTACAAATTTGAAAGACCTCTCTGTGAAAGACCTCACGACCCTCGACCCGGCTATCGCCTCGCGTGTGGTGGTGTTGGCTGTTCAATCAGCGGGCGGGGAAGCGGACGCTGTGCATGTGCGGCAGGTGCTCGATCTCGCCGCCGGAGACGACCCTTCCGCCGAGACCACCGTGCGCGGCGGGGTGACAGTTCGGCGGGAATATGACGAGCTGATCTTTGGCTCTAGGCCTGTGATTTCAAGTGACGCAAAAAAAAATCAAACTTTCCACTTTAAAAAGACAGGCATCTGTGGTAAAATAACCGTCAGGCCTCGGGTCAGCGGAGATGTGATCCGTCTGACCGGTCGCGGCGGGACGAAAACGATCAAGAAACTCATGATCGACGAAAAAATCCCTGCCAAACAGAGAGATACCTGGCCCATCATCGCCGACGAGGCGGGGGTGATCGCCGTCTATGGCATCGGCACAGACGAGCGCGTGACCCCGGGCGAGGGAGACGAAATCGTAACAATTGTTGTGGGAGAAGAGACAGATGCATAAAGATGTAGGCGAGATCTTATTTAACCCGGCAGATATCCAGACCAGAATCGACGAACTCGGCGCGGACATTACCGCCGCGTACAAAGACAAAAACCCCATCCTGATTGCGGTACTCAAAGGTTCCTTCATGTTCATGGCGGACCTGACCCGGGCTTTAGATTTTCCCTGTCAGATTGAGTTTTTGGGCGTGTCTTCTTACGGCAACCAAACCTCTTCCACGGGCGCTGTGAAGATCACCCGCGACCTCGGCTGTGATATTGAGGGGCGGCATGTGATCGTGGTGGAGGATATCTTAGACAGTGGCCTTACATTAAACTATCTCACGGGCTACCTGCAAGGGCACAAGCCCGCGTCTATCGAAATCTGCACCCTGCTCGACAAGCCGGAGCGGAGAAAAGCGGACGTGTTCCCCAAATATAAGGGCTTTACCATCCCGGACGCCTTCGTCGTGGGATATGGACTGGACTTTGCGGAACGGTATCGGAATCTCCCCTATATCGGGATTTTGAAACCGGAAGTATATAGTTAATAAGCTAAGGGTCTGATCCCCTTAGAATCAAGGAGTTGATGGATTGAACAATAAGCCTTCAAGAGCAGGTAACCTGGGTTTTTACGCCCTGATTTTGTTGCTTGTGGTTGGGACGCTATTTATGCTCAACCAACCGCGCGAGCGAGACGAGCTCGTCTATTCTGATATCCGGCGCATGTTCGAACAAGAACAGGTGCGGGAAGTGCGGGTTGTCGGTGAGGATCTCTTCCTCATGATCGAAGACCCGGCGTCCATTTACGGGGAACTGACGGAGGTGCGCTACGAACTCCGCAGTTTCGGCCTGTTCTTTGACGATTTCAACGACATCATCGCGGAGCAGTTCCGTGCGGGGATCATTACAGAGTATGATTACGTCCGTGGCTGGCAGGCGCCGGTCTGGCTGCAGTTTATCCCCTATGTGCTGATTGTCGGCTTCTTCATATTCATCTGGTTCGCTGTGATCAACCGCGCCCAAGGCGGTGGGGATCGCGGCGGTATGCGCTACGGCAAAATCAAGCCCCGCTTGGGTAGTGAGATGGAGAAGAAGGTTTTATTCTCCGACGTGGCGGGTGCGGACGAGGAAAAAGAAGAACTGCAAGAGATCGTCGAATACCTCAAAGACCCGAGCCGCTACACAGAGCTCGGCGCGCGGATCCCGACCGGTGTGATCCTCGTTGGGCCGCCGGGTACGGGTAAGACCCTGATCGCGAAAGCGGTCGCGGGTGAGGCGGGGGTTCAGTTCCTCAGCATTTCCGGCTCTGATTTTGTAGAGCTCTATGTGGGTGTGGGCGCTTCCCGCGTCCGTGACCTGTTCGACCAGGCGAAAAAGTCCGCTCCCTGTATCATCTTCATCGACGAGATTGACGCCGTCGGTCGTCAGCGCGGCGCCGGTATGGGCGGCGGACATGACGAGCGCGAGCAGACGCTCAACCAGCTACTTGTTGAGATGGACGGCTTTGGCACGAACACCGGTGTCATCGTTATGGCGGCGACAAATCGGAAAGACATTCTCGATAACGCGCTCCTGCGTCCGGGTCGTTTTGACCGTCAGGTCTATGTCGGTCTGCCTGACGTGCGCGGTCGTGAGGCCATCTTGAAAGTCCATGCGCGCGGCAAGCCGCTGGGAGACGATGTTGACCTCGGCTCTATCGCACGCGGCACACCGGGCTTTACGGGCGCTGACTTAGAGAACATGCTAAACGAGGCCGCACTCCTGTCGGCGCGGCGGAATCTGCGCTTTATCACCATGTCCGAGATGGAAGAGGCCGTGCTCAAAGTCATGATGGGGCCGGAGAAGAAGAGCCGGGTCATCACAGACAAAGAGCGCAAGCTTACCGCCTATCATGAGGCGGGGCACGCGGTTGCGGCGAAATATCTCGACAATGTCGACCCCGTACACCAGATCACCATCATTCCCCGCGGCGGGGCGGGCGGCATGACCGTCTACCGTCCGCAGGAAGACCGCTCGTATCGCTCGAAATCCGAGATGTTCGAACGCATCGTGACCGCCATGGGCGGCCGGGTTGCGGAGAAGCTGTTTATGAACGACATCTCCACCGGTGCGCTGGGCGACATTCAGCAGGCCACGGGGATTGCGCGGGCGATGGTTATGCAGTACGGTATGAGTGATAAAATCGGGCCGATCTCCTTTGATTCTTCTTCCGGCGCTGTCTTCATCGGGCGGGACTTCGCGCAGACGAAAGCCTATTCTGAGAAGGTCGCGGCGGAGATCGACGAAGAGGTCAAACGTATCTTCGATGAGGCCATGGCGCTCGGCGAGCGTATTTTGACCGACCACACGGATATCATGCAAAAGACCGCGGAATATCTGCTCGAAAACGAGGTCATGGACGGGAACGTGTTTGACTACCTCTGCGAGCATGGCGAGATCCCGACCGAGAGCTTAAATAAGGCCAGCATGTTCGAGCGGCTGGAGCAAACGCCGCAGGAAGAGCAGGTGGAGGCCGAGCAGCTCGAAGAGATCGAAGAGGGCGAATAAATTAATTACCGTAGCGGGCGCACACTGTGCGCCCTTTACGCGTGTTACGAGGAGAATGAGAGAGTATGAAACTAGGTATTGTGGGTCTGCCGAATGTGGGCAAGAGTACGCTGTTTAACGCCATCACGGAGGCGCAAAACGCGGAGAGCGCGAACTATCCTTTCTGCACCATCGACCCCAACGTGGGCACGGTTGCCGTGCCGGACGGGCGGCTGGATTTCTTAACGGAACTTTACAGCCCGAAAAAAGTCACCCCGGCGGTGATTGAGTTTGTAGACATCGCGGGCTTAGTCCGCGGCGCACACGCGGGCGAGGGGCTGGGCAATCAATTCCTCAGCCACATCCGGCAGACGGCGGCGATCATCCATGTCGTGCGCTGTTTTGACGACGACAACATCATCCACGTAGAGGGCAAGCCCGACCCAATCCGCGACATTGGGATCATAGAGCTCGAGCTCATCATGGGCGATATGGACGTGGTGAAGCGGCGGATTGAGAAGAACCAGAAAGTCGCCAAGTCCGGGGACAAGCAGGCCAAGTGGGAAGTGGAAGTGTTTGAGGCACTCTACAAGCACTTAGACGCGGGCGAGAGCGCACGGAGCTTTGCGGCGGAGAAAGACATCGATATGGAGCTCATTCTCAGCGCGGATTTGCTCTCAGCAAAGCCCGTGATCTACGCCGCCAACATGGACGAGGCCAGCTTCACGGGTGAGGCGGGCGTGAACCCCTATTACGACCAAGTGGTCGCGCACGCGGCGAAAGAGAACGCGCAGGTGTTGCCGATCTCGGCGAAAGTCGAGCAGGAGATTGTCCAGCTCCCACTAGAGGAGCGCACGATGTTCCTGGAGGAACTGGGCTTAGAATCTTCAGGTCTGGATCGTTTGATTCAGTGCTCTTATACCTTGCTGGGGCTCATCTCCTTCCTCACAGCCGGGCCGGAGGAGGTGCGTGCCTGGACGATTACGCGCGGCACAAAAGCCCCACAGGCGGCGGGGAAGATCCACACAGATTTCGAGCGCGGCTTCATCCGCGCGGAGGTCGTGGCCTACGACGACCTCAAAGCTGAGGGCGACATGAACGCCTGCAAGGCCAAGGGATTAGTGCGGTCTGAGGGTAAGGAGTATGTCATGCAGGATGGGGATGTTGTGCTGTTTCGGTTTAATGTGTAAGGGTGTTTATAATCGGTGTAGGAGTTAAACGTCATGAATTTTGAATTGAAACCTATAAAAAATCTTATGAGGATTTCGCTTATATTGCACATAGCAGGTTTATGCATCGCAGCGATATTTCTCGTTTTTTTACAAAGGCCACTTTGGCCATTTTTTACAGGCAATCTATTTCCTGAAGAAAGCACATTATTTTTTCCTTCGCTTAGAGTAACTGTGCCGATTGTTGTTATCTTCATCCTGCATGGCTGTGTGGCAATTGGATTTTTCAGAATGATTCGCTGTATAAATAACAAATTGGAGCAGTTGCGTACGCTTTCTATTCTTTCATTGATTGCTGTGTCTACAGTGTTTCCAATTATATCTTTTGCTTGGAGATACTTGGAACATTTTCTAGTTGACCACAGCGCAATGACATTTGATGAAGTTTTGGCTGTTAATGCATTACAAAACCTGATGGCTTTTGGTTTTGTGATCCGTGGTATTGCGGCAGCGGTACTATTAATGGCTGCATCTATGTCGTGGTATTATTGTTTCACTAAAAAAACTAAAAATAAAGAGACTGGTTGTTATACTGTATAAGCAGACTACGGAATTACACCTAAGAGGTCAAAACATGCAAAAACTCCTACAGGCCAGCGGCGTGATCAATGCCATTTGTCTCATCACCCTCATCCTCTTCGCGGGCATTCAACTGCCCGGTTTTGGCATGTGGTTTTACCGCTGGCAGTATGAGGTGAACGACACCTACGCGCGTGTGAACATGGAACAAGAAGACCTGCACGAGGTCACGCGGCACATGATCCGCTACATGCAAGGCCGCGAGCCGGACTTGCAGATTCTCACAACGGTCGGCGGGGAAGAACGGTACTTTTTCTCGGAGATCGAAATCCGCCATATGGTCGATGTCTACGACCTGTTTGCAGTCGGTCTGATGGTACAAAATGTGCTGATTGCATTATTTCTTCTCACGCTCGGCCTCTTCTTATTCAAAGGCCGTGCGCAGATACGAACGCTGTTTCGAAGCTGGCAGATCGGCGCGGCGGCGGTGTTTTTGAGCCTTGCGACATTGATCGCGATCATCGCCATCAACTGGCACCGCGCGTTCGTGATCTTCCATGAGATTTTCTTCAATAACGACTACTGGATCCTCGACACCCGCGTGGATTTGCTTATTAACATCGTACCCTATGAATTCTTTATCACGATCTCCGTGTTTATCGGTGCCTTTTTCGCGGCGGGACTGGGGCTGTTGTTCCTCGGCTCTACGCTGGCGCTTCGGCGCAAAACATGAAGAAATAGTCTAATTCATTAGAGGAATGATTTTATGAGAGCTGTTTCGGAGAAGCGTAAGATTACGCTGAATGGACTGCCGCAGAAAATCCATATCGAATCTAAGGATGGCAGTTTACCCGTGTTGCTTTTTCTGCACGGCGGGCCGGGTGTGCCCGACCGTCACGCGGTCATGAAAGACCATGCGGACTTGTTAGATTCTTTCACGCTGGTCGGCTGGGATCAGCGCGGCACGGGAGGTTCTTATAAAGGCGTGAAGGCCGAGACACTCACGGTGACACAGCTCACAGACGACGCGGCGGCCTTAGTCGATTGGCTCTGTGAACGTTTCGGGAAAGATAAAATTTTCATCATCGGTGGTAGCTGGGGCAGTAAGTTGGGTACTCATTTGGCCTACCGCTACCCCGCCAAAATCGCGGCCTATGTCGGCTACGGGCAGGTGGTGAACGGGCCGCAAAACGAGGCCATCAGTTACGCGTTTGCGCTCGATGCCGCGAAAACGGCGGGAGACGCGGCGGCGGTCAAAATCCTCGAAGACCTTGGCGCACCGGTTGAGGGTGTTTACAAGGGTGGCTTGGACGGCTTGATGGCGCAGCGGAAAGTCATGATGAAATACGGCGGCTATTCGCCGAATGAGGAAAAGCGTGGCCTGTGGGAAACATTTGTGAAACCCATGTTATTTTCGGGAGAGTACAGCATTTCAGATATCATGGGGATCATCAAGGGCAACAAATTGTCACTTGAAACCATGTGGCCGGAAGTGGGCGGCACGGACTTGGCGGCGGAATGTCCGCGGTTTGAAGTGCCTTATTTTATTTTAAACGGTCGCTTGGACAACAACACACCGGCCTCCCTGGTAGACGGATATTTTGAACGGATTGAAGCGGCCTGGAAGGAGCTAATTTGGTTCGAACAGTCCGGACACGACCCGATAGATGATGAGCCGGAGCTGTTTAAAGCGACGCTCCGCGCAAAGCTGAAAGAGGTTGTGGAAGCGGAGAGCGGGCACATTCTGTGAGCCGGCTGCTTGCCATACTATAGAAAGCAAAGCGGTAGAAAGATGAAACATCATCTTTCTACCGCTTTGTGTCAGTCAGCTTTATCGAATATGCTTGAACCCCTATCCGCCAAACAGCACGGAGTTGACCACGTTCTCTAAATACTCCTGCCGACCGGAACCGGGCAATGTCGGCGCTTTTAAACTTGCAGCGTGTGCAGCGAGCTCTTCTAAGCTGGTTTCGCCCTTGCGAATCTTGGCGCCGATGCCGGAATTGAAGCTGGCATACCGCTCAGCCACAAACTCATCAATCCGACCGTCTTCAATGATTGCGACAGCTTTGATCAGGCCGAGCGCAAACGCGTCCATACCGAGGATGAAAGCTTGGAACATATCTGCTTGCGTGTAACTTGCGCGGCGCGTTTTCGCATCGAAGTTTAAGCCGCCGGTGATGCCGCCGTTTTTGAGAATCTCCAGCATAGCCATGGTAGCTACGTAGACATCTTTCGGGAACTCATCGGTGTCCCAACCCAGCAAGAGGTCACCGGTGTTGACATCTACGCTACCGAGCATGCCATTGATGGCGGAGATGCGCAGATCGTGTTGGAAGGTATGTCCCGCAAGCGTTGCGTGGTTATCCTCGATGTTCATCTTAAAGTCTTTGTCCAGGCCGTATTGACGCAGGAAACCAATCGCGGTCGCCGCGTCAAAGTCGTACTGGTGCTTCATGGGCTCTTTCGGCTTAGGCTCGATGTAAAAGTCGCCTTCAAATCCAATGCTACGACCATACTTGACAGCCATTTTCATGAGCGCTGCGATGTTCTCCAGTTCAAATTTCACATCGGTGTTGAGCAGCGTTTCATACCCTTCTCGACCGCCCCAGAACACATACCCGCGCCCGCCGAGCTTGACGGTCAGATCCAGCGCCTTCTTTACCTGCGCCGCCGCGAAACAGAAGACCTCTGCCGAATTCGAGCTGCCAGCGCCGTTCATGAAGCGTGGGTTTGAGAACATGTTGGCAGTACCCCACAGACAGCGGATGCCGGTCTCGTTCATTTTTTCGAGGATATAATCGGTGATCTCATCCAGACGACGGTTTGTTTCGTTGATATCGTCAGATTCGGGTACCAAGTCTACATCATGCCAGCAGAACTCTTCAATGCCGATCTTTTGCATGAACTCAAAGCCGGCGTCAACTTTCGCGCGCGCATGCGCCATCGTGCCGGTTTCCGCGCCAAAACTTTTGTCGGTAGACGGTGCGCCGAACATGTCGCTGCCGCCGCCACAGAGATTGTGCCACCATGCCATTGCAAACGGCAGGTGTTCTTTCATCTTTTTGCCGTAAATCACGCGTTCGGCATCGTAGAACTTAAATGCGAGCGGATTCTTGCTTTTCGGCCCCTCATAAGGGATTTTACCGATTCCTTGAAACAGTTCAGCCATGATTTTCGTCTCCTTTTTTATAACTGCGCTAATGTTGTAAATTGACTTTTTAATGCCAGATAGACTTCTTTGTAGAGCGCATAATACGGTGTGTATGCCGCTGTGTTTTCTGCGATCGGCTGTTGCGCTTCATTGAAACGAAGCAGCTTTTTACACGCTGCCGGGACGCTTTCATAGAGCCCTGTCCCCACACCGGCTAAGATCGCGACCCCGAGTGCCGGCCCTTCGCCCACCTGTTCGGTAACGACAGGGCAGTTGTAGTTGTCCGCGAGCATCTGCCGCCAGAGCGGGCTTTTCCCCCCGCCGCCGGTGGCGAGCATTTCGGTGAAGGTCACGCCCATCCCACGTAGGACATCTAAGCAGTCACGCTGGGAGTAGACCACACCTTCCATCACCGCGCGGAGCATGTCGCGCCGTGTGTGCATCCCGGAAAGACCGAAAAACACACCCCGGGCATCGGCATTGAGTAAGGGGCTGCGTTCGCCCATGAGATAGGGCAAAAACAGCAAGCGGTTTGCACCAATCGGCACCTGCTCGGCCTGCTTGGTCATCAGCTCATAAGGGTCAATTCCCATCTCTTTCGCTGTCGCCATTTCAGCGCCTGCAAAGTTGTTGCGGAACCATTGCAGACTACCGCCGGCAGATAGGGTGCAACTCATCACCGTCCAGGCATCCGGCACCGCGGCGCAGAAGGTGTGCACGCGCCCCTGCGGGTCGATGCTTGCCCTGTCTGTGTGGGCAAAGATGACACCGGAAGTGCCGATGGTCGTAAACGCCCGTCCCGTCTCTACAACACCGGTTCCAACGGACGCGGCGGCGTTGTCGCCGGCTCCGCCCACGACAGGGGTGCCGGCTGTTAGGCCGGTCAAAGCTGCAACGTGGTCGGTCACTTTGCCTGTGACTTGGTAGGATTCGTACATGTCGGCAAGTAGCGCGCGGTCGATATCGAGCACGCTGAGGATTTCATCGCTCCAGCACCGACCGGGGACGTCCATCAGGTTCATCCCGGAGGCGTCGGATACCTCAGTGGCGCATACGCCGGTGAGTTTATAGCGGATGTAATCTTTCGGTAGCAGGATGTGGCAACACTTGGCATAAACTTCCGGCTCATGTTCACGCACCCAGAGAATTTTAGAAGCCGTAAAGCCGGGCAAGGCCGGATTGGCAGTGAGTTCCATCAGCCGTTTGGCGCCCACACGCGCCGTGATCTCATCACATTGCTTGGTGGTGCGCCCATCACACCAGATGATGGAATTGCGGAGCACCTCGCCGTCTTTGTCGAGCATGACGAGCCCGTGCATTTGACCGGACAGCCCGATGCCCGCAATCTCATGTGCTGGTATATTTGCTTCGCGTATCACTGTGCGCAGAGAGCTCACGGTCGCGTCCCACCAATGGGCGGGGTCTTGCTCGGCCCAGCCGTTTTGGGGCTGATACATGGGATATTCGACAGTCGCGGACGCCTGCGGCACGCCCGCCTCATTAAAGAGAACAGTTTTCGTGCCGGAGGTTCCGATGTCTATCCCGATGATATAATGCATCTTGGTTTCCTCCTAGCTAGGCCTTCGTCCCGCCGCGCTTTTGTGCCAATTGCAGCAGAATCGCCGCCAATAAAATCAGACCGCTAAAGGTATCGTTGATGAGCGGGTTAAAGCGCAGTGCCATGATGATGTTATCGACAATGGTAAAGGTCACAACACCAAAGATGATGCCCAGCATTTTTCCCTTACCGCCGGTCATGCTGATCCCGCCGAGCACAACTGCCGCGATGGCGTACAGCTCGTAACTACGCCCCGCGGTGGACGCGAGGATACCGCTCATCTGCCCGGACAACATAACTGCCGCCAAACCGGTCAATGCGCCTGCGACGGTAAAGACGAGCATACGTGTCACTTTGACATTGATACCCGCCAAACGCGCCGCTTTTTCGTTAGAGCCAACCGCGAACACGCTTTTCCCGAACTTTGTGCTTGTTGTGATGTAAACCATCACCACAGTGACGGCGAGGAATACCCAGAACAGGATCGGCAGGCCGAACAAGTTGCCGTTCCCGATGCGGAAATAAGTTTGGTACTGCGACAGCTCATGATTTAAGCGGAACATGGACAGCTGGAAGTGCGCTGTCATCAGCCAGCTTGCAATTGAACGGAAGATGAGCATTGTCGCAAGTGTTGCGATAAAGGACGGCACTTTCAAAATGCTGACCAAAAAGCCATTGGCAAGACCGCAAACCGCACCGCCGAGGATGCCGAATAGGAATGTAAGCGGAATACTGCCCGTGGCGTTAAAGACCAGAACGGACACGCCCCCCACGAGCGCCACGGTAGAACCGACAGACAGGTCAATGTCGCCCGTCAGAATAATCATACCCATCGCAAGCGCGACAACCCCGATGACCGAGCTGTGGCGTAGGATGTTAGACAGCGCGCCCCAGTTCACCGCTTGGATATTGATGATGAGATAGACACCAAAAATCACCGCGAATACGAACATGAAGCTATAGCTTGACCACGCTGTGCGTAAGCCGCTGCCCCCGAGCAGTTTGCCGACTCCTTTTGTGTTCGCTTCTGTACTCATACTGTTTCCCCCTCTTTCCCTCCGTCTGCGATGCTTGCGGCTCCGGTGGCGTGCAGCATGACGGTTTCTTCATTGATATTCTTTCTGTCTAAAATCACTTGAAGTTTCCTGTGGTAGAACACCGCGCAACGATCAGCGATCTTTTGGATCTCCGGGATCTCTAATGAGTTGATTAAGATGGTCTTTCCCTGCTCAGAAAGCTCTACGATCAAGCGGTAAATTTCAGCTTTTGCGCCCACATCGATCCCCTGGGTGGGGTTGTCGAGGAATAAAATATCGGCTTCGGTGTTCAGCCAACGCGCCAAGATCACCTTTTGCTGATTGCCGCCTGATAGGCTGACGATCAGGTTTTGCCATTTGCCGCCCTTGATGTTGAGCATGTTCTCCAGCCCGCGATACCGGGTCAATTCGCCCCGCTTGGAGACGATCGGTTGTTTTCCGGTCAGGGTGTTGAGTGAAAGGGCGGTATTCTCCACTAAGTTCATATCCGGAATAATCGAGCGTTCTTTCCGATTTGCCGGCACCATGCCAATCCGCTTACGCATAGCGGAACGAATGGATCTGCCGTTATAGAGCTTGCCGCGCACCTTGAACGTACCGCCGCTTGCAGGCATTGCGCCGAACATGGTCTGCATGATCTCGCTGCAACCTGCGCCCTGTAGCCCGGTCAAACCGAAGATCTCGCCGCGGCGCACGGACAGGTTGACATCTTCAAACCCAAAACCGCTGTAGTTTACGAGTTCTAATATCGGCTCGCCCAAATCACGTTCTTTGTAGGCTTCACTGTCGTCAAAGGAGTCGCCGACCATGTAGCGGGTAATCTCTTCCGGTGAGCTGTCAGATGTGGCGCCGGACGCGACAAAGTGACCGTTCCGCAGTACCGTGAATGTATCTGTGATGGCAAACACTTCCGGCATTTTGTGTGAGATGAAGATAAAGGATTTGCCCTGTTCTTTGAGCCTGCGTACAATGGCAAATAAATTCTCAATCTCTTGGTTGCCCAGCGCTGTGGTGGGTTCGTCTAAGATAAACAGTTTGGAGTCACTCCGCAAGGCTTTCGAGATTTCCAGCAACTGTTTTTCAGAAGTCGTCAAATCCGACACCAAGGCCGTGGGCGAAATAGAAATCCCCAAGCTGTCAAATAGCGCTTGCACTTCGCGGATCATTTCCTTTTTCCGCAGATGCCCAAGTTTTGTAACCAGCTCTCGCTTGAGGAAAATGTTTTCAAATACAAGCAGATCGTTAAACAGATTTAGCTCCTGATGCACAAAGGCGATGCCGTGTTCCGCGGCGATCGTTGGCGTGATTTTATTCATGGTTTTGCCATCGAATATAATCGTACCGCTGTCGCGCTCATGTACACCGCCCAGCACATTCATTAAGGTAGACTTTCCCGCACCGTTTTCACCTAAGAGTGCATGGACTTCCCCTGTGCCGACATGAAAGTTTACATCGCTCACAACCGTCACGCCGAAGAAGGACTTAAAGATATTGGTCATTTCCAGCATACACATTCACTTCCAAACCAAAATGGATTATGGTTCTATAGACTTTCAGCGGGGGCAGGACGCCCCCGCTGAAAAGATGGGTCAGTCGTGTTTAATACGGGGAATCCGGGTTTAAGAACTGGTACGCGTTGCTGCCGTCAACCAGTGTGGTTGGGGTGAAGATCGGCTCTGCCGGGAAGGTTTCGCCAGCCAGGACGCGCAGCAGAACTTCGATAGACTCAACGATCATGTTCGGTGGGTGGGTTAGAGAGAATACGTAGAAGTAATCATCCCATGTACCGTCGTTGAGCATGTTGTACATTTCTTGCTTACCGGCAGACGCGCCGATCACTTCAATCGCGCTCACGTCGCCCGGCAGATTGCCGGCACGGATTGCGTTGAATACGCCGATTGCGATCTCATCATCTTGTGTGAACACGAAGCGATAGCGATCGAGTTGGTCTTGTGGTGTGGTTCCAACAAAGGCCTCGAACAGTTGACGAGAGGTATCGCGGTTCCACATGGTGAAGTCTGTGCGGGTGATCATTGCTTCCACTTCTTCCGGAGACCAGCCCATGAACTCAACGAGGCCGGCACGGAAGCCCTGCGAACGGGTTTCCACAACAGAGGAGTTAGAGCCGGGCATTTCCAGAACGCGATCTTCCAGCGTGATGCCGCGCTCAGCAAATACGCGTGCGGTTTCGAAGCCGATCCCGAAGTTGTCGCCGACGACTTTCGCGTCAGACGGCACTTCGAAGATCACGCGGTTGAACTGTACCAGCGGCACGCCGCTGTCGTGGATCAGGCGAACTGCGTTTTGCAGGGTTGGGTCGAAGGGCAGGATGACAACGCCGGCGAGCTCATCGGCGCGGGTCATGAGTTGCTCAACCACTTGCACTTGGTGCTCCGGGGTTTCGCCAACGTATAGTTGCGCGTTGAACCCTTGCGCTTGCAGTTCGTTTACTTTGTTGTTGGCATACCATTGTACACCGACAGGGAAACCGTGGGTCGCACCGATTACGATAACAGCGATTTCACCGTCAATACCGGTCTCCGGCTCATCGCCTGTGGCAGGTGTTTCCGCAGGAGGTGCTTCCGGAGCCGGGGTTGCGGCGGGGGCTTCTGTGCCGCCACCGCATGCGGCAAACAGGCCGACGATCATGACCAGAGCCAAGAGTAGTGCAAATAACTTCTTCATTTTTCATTCACCCTTTCATTTTTTGCGTACATTTTATTTCAAATCAACCCATGCAGCGTTGTTTTTTGCACTGTCAATCACTGCATGAACGAACTTGACACCATCTACTCCGCTATCTACGGAGGGATAGTCAAAGGCCGCGCCTGTCGGCACTTGACCCGCTTTTTGCGCTTCAATGGCGGTAATGATGTTCTTATAGATATTGGCAAAGCCAATGATGAGCCCTTCCGGGTGACCCGACGGAATCCGGCTGTAGTCAGCCGCCGCACCCGTGAGATAGCCGCACCCACGGGACAAGATCCGGGGTGCTTGCCCTTTGGGCGTGTAGCGGACATAGTCCGGATGATGCTGTTCCCACTCCAGGGAACCTTCAGAGCCATAAATGCGCACGACCAAACCGTTTAACTTCCCGGCAGCTACTTGGCTGCACCAATATGCGCCGTTTGCGCCGTTGTCGTATTCTACGATGATGTTGGCGTTTAGATCTAGCGGATGACCATAGTTGTTCGTGGTCGCGAGCAGGCGCTTGATTTCAAGGCCGGTCAGGTAGTGTACCATGCTTTCAATGTGGGTTCCGATGTCGCCCACGCAGTTGGAGATGCCGGAAAATTTCGGGTCAGTCCGCCAGACAGACAGTTTGGCAGTGCCGTCATTCTTTGTGCCCAGCTCGTCAATCAGCCACTCTTGGGCGTATTCGGCGTTTACAGTGACGATATCGCCGATCGCGCCGTTTTGGATCATTTCTTTCATGACTTTGCTCATCGCATAGCCGGTGTAAGTGTAAGTGACGCCGAAGACGAGGCCATTCTCTTCGGTCAGACGTTTGAGTTCATTGGCTTCTGCAATCTCAAAGCAAAGTGGCTTTTCACAGACTACATTGATGCCCGCCTCTAAGAAGGTCTTTGCGATTTCGAAATGCAGGTGGTTTGGGGTCACGATGACAACAAAGTCGATCGGATCGGGGCGCGCCGCTTCTTTTGCGGCCATGTCTTTGTAGTCGAAATAGACACGGGAAGCGTCAACACAATAAGCTTCCGCTGTTTGGATGTTTAGGTCTCGGTCAATGCTAAAGCAACCGGCAACCAGTTCTGCGCGGGTATCGAAGTTGAGGGCTTTTCTATGTACTTCCCCGATAAAGGCACGCAGGTCACCGCCCACCATGCCGTATTTGATGTGTTTAGCCATTCGCTTACCCCTCCTTTAGTTGGCAATCGCGTCATCGAACTTAATGTCAGACGGCTTGAAGTCAATTTTCTTTACAAAAGCTGCCGCTTCCGTGCCGCCTTCTATGCGATCCATACCGCTGTCTTCCCACTCAACTGACAGCGGACCGGTATAACCGGCGGCGTTTAACACGCGGATGATGTTTTCAAAATTCACATCCCCATGCCCGAGTGAGCGGAAGTTCCAGCCGCGGCGCAAGTCCCCGAAGTCGATGTGTGAGCCGAGCAGACCGCTTCTGCCGTCTAAGGTCACCGCGACATCTTTCATATGTACGTGGTAGACACGGTCGATGAAGTCTTGCAGGAATAGGTGCGGCGTAATCCCTTGCCACAAGAGGTGACTTGGGTCGAAGTTTAGGCCAAAGGTCGGGTTATCGCGAAATTTATCCAGCAGTTTCTTCGTAGAGTAATAGTCAAACGCAATTTCGCCCGGGTGCACTTCAAGCGCGAATTTCACATTGTTTTGCTTGAACACATCTAAGATCGGTGTCCAAAGCGCGACAATCTCATCAAAGCCCGCCTCTACCATTTCGTCCGTGGTTTGTGGGAAAGAGTAAAGGTATTTCCAGATCGGAGAACCGGTAAAGCCGGTCACAATCTCAATCCCCATCTTGTTCGCGACCACGGCAATTTTTTTCATGGTTTCAATGCCCCAAGCGCGGATCGCTTCGGGATTATCTGCCAGTTCAGCCGGTGCGAAATTGTTGAGGCGCGGATCCGGTGCGTCGCCCACACATTGCCCCACGATATGAGAGGCCAAAGCGTGACAACACAAGTTATGCGCTTTGAGTGTATCGAGCAGGTGCTGCACGTAGCTGTCATCTGTATACGCCCGTTCGAGATCGAATCCCCAAGTTGCAAGCTCAATCCCGTCATAGCCCATTTGTGCTGCTAATTTGCAAAGTTCTTCAAATGGCAAATCCGCCCATTGGCATGTACATAATGTAACCGGTCTATGTCCCATGATTGTTCCTCCCATAAAATGCGGTATGCTGGATTTCTTTGTAAGACTATTTCTACATATTTCGTGCTCGTGCACGCTACTGTGTCACAAGAATAGACGATAAGCTCTGCCTTGTCAATATTGTTCGAATACTTTTCTTTGAAGCAGTTAAATTTTCGGCTTTTTGATCAAAATTCAGTGTATACTTTTATATAATTCCCCCTAAGTTAAGTGCTTGTAAGGCCTTTGTTGAAATTTTATTGTGCTCGAACAAATTCGTTTTGACAAAAAGAAAAAAATGACGTATGATTTATACGATTCTCAGTGAATTGTTATAAGAATCATTTCGAAACGAGGGAATGTCATGACAACTATTAAAGACATCGCGAAGCTATCCGGCGTCTCCCGTGGGACTGTAGACCGTGTGCTGAATAATCGGGGTGCGGTCAAACCGGAGACGGCGGAACGGGTGCGCAGTATTGCCGATTCTCTCAACTACTCTCCAAACCTAGTAGGCAAGACCCTCGCCGTGCGGAAGAAGCATTTGCGTTTTGGATATATTCTTTTTTCCAGCAACAGATCGAACCCCTTTTTCGATGATGTCATCCGCGGCATTGAGAGCCGGGCACGAGAACTTTTGGAATATGGGGTCACCGTCGAAATTCGTTACACGAAACTCGATAGTCCCGAAGCACAAATCGCACTCATTGACGAACTGGTCGCCCAAGGGATTGACGGTCTTGCCATTACGCCCATTAACCACCCTGACGTGGTGACCCGCATTCGTG
>Ga0131853_10009644_pt1 | contig 17668 bp, 22 predicted proteins | sample TergutLab28metaG_FD_92764 | JGI IMG/M metagenome (GOLD analysis project Ga0131853, IMG submission 92764) | Labiotermes labralis P1 segment gut microbial communities from Petit-Saut dam, French Guiana - Lab288 P1 (version 2) (version 2) | ecosystem: Host-associated > Arthropoda: Insects >... | reverse complement strand
GGGGAGCGCGAGGCGGGCCCACGCGCAGCCCAGGGCCCGAGCCGCCCGGCGGGGCGGGCCAGCCCGGGGGCGGCCGGGGGGCGGGGCGGCGGGGCGCGGGGGGGCGGTTGGGGGGTGGGGGGGAGGGGGGGGGGGGGGGGGGGGGGGGGGGGGGGGGGGGGGGAATTGGGCCCAGGAATTCTAGTTACACTCATAGTGAACCACATACCAAAATTTATCTGATTTCAACCGTGTGTCGACAAATTTTTGTCAAAGAATGGAATATCAAACTTAATGAAAATCTCCTAATGCTTCTTTTTAGTTTTATGCTTTCTTCTGGATAATTCCCTGGCTTCTGAATTTTATACGTTTATGTTTTGGAACACTCTGTTTGTTCCATCTTCATAGGCAGGTAGGTACAGGGCATTTTGAAACGTTGGCATATAAAATTCAGATGCCGAGGAATTACCCAAAAGAAAGCATACAACATTCAGAACACTGCAAAAGTTTGAAATCAATTCTTTTTAGTTATTTGAAGTGTAGGCTACAGAAGATGACTGTTTTAATGGGAGATCTGCAAAAATGCAAAGCTTCTAGAGACATACTGCCCATTTAATATGAGCTGGATTAAGGGCCCATATGTATAAAGAGGACAGGCCTACTGCACTCTGGTGGACACATTTTTTTAAGGAGTATTTTTTTCCTTTTAATCTGACTTGCCTGATTGGTCTTGTTTATTCAGTGCTAGTGCAAATAGTATTTGTTAATTTTCTCTGTCACTGACAATCTAATCTCATGTACTTAAAATCTTGTACAACATATCCTTTTTTTTTTACTTCAGTCACAACCTTTACTTATCTTTTGTTGTACTGTAGTCATTTTTGTGTTCATTCATGTAACAAACTCAAATTTCAAATCTAATGTTTGAGTTTCTTTTGCATATTTGAAAGTAACTGGTAAAACCAGGTGTTTGCCAGTGCACATTTTAGTTTTCAGTACTAATGGCTAAAATTTATCTTAACTAAATGTCTGTCTTCTGTCAAGTGTTAATCTCATTTAAGAGTATACATATAAATGAATACAATAATATATTTCTATATACAATTCCTTCTCTCTCTCATTTTTCCTAGAACTGGCACAGTTATTCCCTCTTAATTTTTTTCCCTTGCATTTTACTTTGTGTACAAATTGAACTAAATTTCTCAATTTTTTTATTTTATTACAGATTTTTTCATGTATACTATTCAGTTACATGTAACTGTTTGTTATCTAAAAATTGTTCTCTCCACCTCTGTGCCTCATACGTTTTTGCAGTAGATGAAGTACTTTCTCTTCAGCATTACAAAGGTGACATCTGCACCTCCCCTTCTGCCTCTCAGTTTCCAAGTTACCAATATAAGCCTGGCTAACTCAATTCTCTCACTCCATTACAATTCTTGTTTCATATTCCAGTACGAGACACCAGATTTCTTTTCTTTCATTTTCTTTTTGTCTTCGAATACCCTTACACATAGGTTTAATTATTTTACATATATTTTAGATGATGAACTTGAATGGTGTATTTAAATTTTAATGGAATATCATACTACAGTTTAACTGGTAGGCTGCTGAATCAGTTCATTTCCCTCAAAAATTACTTTCAAAAAATTTGAGACAGAAAATTTCTTACAAGAAATTTCTTACAAAAATTTCCCTAAAAATATCGTTCAAAATTCCGTAAAAAAATTATCCTCAAAAATTTCCTCCAAAAATATCCCTAAAACACTTTAAATAAAACATTTCCTCAAAAATTTCCCTAAAAAATTTATTTAAAAAATATCCCTAAAAAACAATCTTCAGATAATTTCTCTCAAAAAATTTCCCGAAAAAATTTCGCTCAAAAATCCCCTGAAAAATTTCTTCAAAACTTATTTTTAAAAAATTCTAAAAAAATTGCTCAAAAATTTTCTTCGTAAAATTTCCCTAAAATAATTTCAATTACAAACATTTCCTTCGAAAATTTCCTTCAATTATTTTCCTACAAAATTTTCCATACATTTTTCAGTAAAAAATCTCTCGAAATTTAGATAAAAAATTTAAAAAATTCCATCAAAAATTTTCGCTCAAAATTGAATCAATAATTTAATTTAAAAATTTCCTTAAAAATATTTCCTTCAAAAAATTTTCAAACAAAAATGTCCTCAAAATTACCTCAACATTTTTCCCTCAAAAATTAATTTCAAAATATTTCCAACATAACATTCCCCTCAATAAAGTTTGATCAAATGTTCCCTAAAAAATATTCCCTCCAATTCCTTTAAAAAAAATTCTTTCAAAAAATTTCCCTCAAAATTTCTAAAAAAATTTCCTTCATAAATTTCGGAGAAAAATTGCCTCAAATTTTCTTTCAGCACATCATTAAAAAAATTATTAAAAGTTTCGTTAAAAAATTTCCTCAAAATTTCGCTCACAAATTTCCACAAAAAGTTTCCATCAAAAAATGTTCCAGATTTTTCGTCAAAAAATTTCGTTTAAAAATTTCCAACAAAATATTTTCCAAAAGTTCCCTCACAAAATTTCCCTTAAAAATTTCCTTTAAAACGTTTACCTAAAAAATTTCCCAATATAATTTTCGCTCAAAATTTCACTAAAAAATTCCACACAAAACTTCTTTCAAAAATTTCCCTTAAAAAGTTTTCTACATAAATTTTCCTCAAAAAAGTTACTTTCAAAAATTTCAAAAAAACTTCCTCCAAAAATTTTGTTCAATCAATTTCTCTCACAAAACACCCCTTAAAAATTCGCTAAAAAATTCAGTGAAAATTTCCCTCAAAAATTTATTTCAAAAAATTTTCTTCAACAAAATATCCCACAAAGAATTCCTTAAAATTTCGCTACAAATTCACAAAAAAATTTCCTCAAGGATTTCCTTCCAAAATTTTTCCTGAATGCATTTCGTCCAAAAATTCTTTCAAAACTATGAATGTAAATTTACTTCAAAAAATATTCCCCAAAAAAGTTTCTTCAAAAAATTTCCATAAAAAATGTTCCTCATAATATTTCGAACAAAACTCCCTCAAAATATTTACCTAAAGACTGTTTCAAAAATTTCCCTAAAAAAATTTCTTTCCAAAAATTTTACACAAAATTTACCTACATTTAACATAAAAAATTTCCTCAATAAAATTCCGTGAAAAATTTCCTTTAGAAAATTTCCGTCATAAAATTACAAACAAAATTTCACTCCAAGAAAGTTCCCTCAAATGTTCTTGCAATGGTTTCCCTCAAAACATTTCCTTAAAAAATTTCCCCCCAAAAATTCACTTCATAAAATTTCGCTCAAAATTCCCAAAAATATGCCTCAAAATTTCTTTCAAAAATTTTCCCCAATAAATGTCCGACAAAAAAATCCCTAAAAAAATTTCACTCAAACATTTTACTCGAACACACCCTCTAAATATTTCCCTCAACAATTTCTTTCAAATTTTTCGTAAAAAAATTTCGTTAAAAAAATTCCAACAAAATATTTCCCAAAAATTACCTCATGAAATTTCCCTCAAAAAATTTCCCTCAATAATTCTCGCTCAAAATTTCTCCAAAAAATTTCCCACAAAACTTCTTTCAAAAAATTCCAACTAACAATTTTCCTTCATAAGTTTTCCTAAAAAAGATGATGCTTTTGAAAAATTAAAAAAAAGCTCATCTAAAAATTTCGGTCAGTCACAAAATTTCCCAAAAAACGATCGCTCGAAAATTCATTTTAAAAATTTCCCTCACAAATTTCCCAAAAGAATTTCCTTAAAATTTCACTAAAAGAAATGACTAAAAATTTTTCCTCATAAATTTCGTTCCAATAATTTCCTCTGAATTTCGTTCTAAAAATTGTCTCATAAAATTTCCTTCAGAATTAAAAAAATAAACCTCAATTTCGGTAAAAAAAAATGCCCAAATTATCCTTCAACACTTCATTCAAAAATTTTCTTTAAAAAACCCTTCAAAAAATTTCCCAAACATTAACCTGAAATAATTTCCTTCAAAAAGTTTCTCCCAAAAATTTTCCTAAAAATTTTCGAATAAAATATCCCTCAAAATTTTCCCTCAAAATTTCTTTCAAAACATTTTCCTCAGAATATTTCCCTAAAAAATGTTCTTCCAAAATTCACTCTACAAGTTCTCTTACAAATTTTTTAACAAAATTTCCTTCAAAAAAATTGCGACCGAAAATTTTACACAAAAATACCCCCCAAAAAATTACCTAAAAATTTCCTTCAAAAAATTTCCCTAAAAATTTTTCCTCGAAAAATATCGCTAAAATATGCCCTCAAAATATTTCCCTCTAACTACTTTTAAAAAAATTTGCTCGAAAAATTTACATACAAAAATTTTCTTCAAAATTTGTAAGAAAGAATTCCGTAAAAAATATCATTGAAATATATAACTCGAAAATGCTCTCAAAATATATCATTCAAATTAGCCTATAAGATCTACATTCTAACAATTTCATTCAAAATATTTTACAAAGAAATTCCCCCAAAATTTTGCCTCAAATTTTCTTTTAGAAAATTCCTCTCAAAAAAGTTCATTGAAGAATTTTTCCCTCAAAATTGTCTCTCAATTTCCCTCAAAAATTACTTTCAAGAAATTTGAGAAAAAAATTTCTTACAAGAAACTCTAGATTCAACAACAGATTGAGGGACTGCAGCGGGACACAAACTTGTCCGTTATGTGCAGATAATCATAACCTGAAGGAATATAAAGCAAACCAACGAATTACAAATGCATAACCTGCTGGTCCTAGGACCAAAGTAGCAGGAACACAAAAATTAATAAAAACCATTCCTCATTGGATAGGAACTGCCCACGCATGAAAGCTATCATAGAAAAATATAAGAAGAACACAGAATACTGAAACCATGCAACCACACAACCATACATTGGACGATACAATAATACAATTAATTTGCGTAAAATTCAATCTGCAACACGCGACAGGGGTAACAGCCAACCTAATGGAACCGTACATTTATCAAGGTAGAACGGTGGGATTAGACTCCAAATATAGAACGTACACGGCAGGAGAGGCACAAATTAGAACTGCTATAACAATAAGAAACAAGGCAATAGACGCTATGTTAATTACACAACTCTCAGACGAAGACACCATCATACTAGAGATAACAAGAGGTGACAGACAGAAAGAAACCCTTCGAAGATAAAGGAAGGGCTCATCATCGCAATGGACAGTAACACAATGACGACAACATTGCATAAAAAACTACAAACAGCAGGGGAAAGCAACTAGAAGAGTATATAATCAGTAAACAGCTGCATATTACGAATCAACCGGGAACAAAAACAACTTTTGAAATCCGGATAGAAAAAAGCAATATAGACTTAACTCTAGCAACAAGCAGTGTACTGCGAAGAATAACAGACTGGAGGATTAGCGATGAAGAAAGCAAATCAGACCACAACATAATATCGTATGCCACAAAACGAGCAACAACCTCAAAAACAACACAAAAACGGACGAACGGAAGTTTAGGATGAACTCTGTAAATACAGAAAAGTACAAAGAAAATATACACAAATCAGTGGAGAACATAATTTGGGAACGGAGCAAAGAAAACAGTGAGGACGACCTGGAGACTAGACTTTATGAAAGAAAACTAAATATTAACCAAATAGAAAAACAAATAGAAGCCTTAAGCGAGGGAATGAGCATAGCTTGCGAACAATCATTGAAAACAAAAACGGCGAGAAGGGCACCACACAAAACAAATCAGTACCTTGGTGGAAACACAAAAAAAAAACAGCGAGGAAAATTTCAAAATTTCCTAAGGAGGAAGTAATAGAGAACAAGAGACAACGGAGAACAAAGAGGCATTCTTCGCTCAAAAGGCAAAATACGCGGCGAAATTAAGAAGGGAGAAAACAAAATCGTGGAAACAATACTGCAATCTAACACCGGAAGACAAACCTTGGCATCAGGGAAGAAGAGAAGCAACACACACATAACAACACTTCGAAAACCAGATGGCTGAATTAAAAACGACACAAAAAACTTTAGACTAATGCTAGAATAATTTACCCCAGACGACAACGACTTGGACGAAAAAAATGATCAAAAAAATATGGGAGAATTAACAGATAAGCAGCCTAACACACGAGACGACCGCGAATTCACAAGAGAAGAGATCGGAAGTGTGATTGAAAAATGAACAAAAAAGTCCCCGGTAGAAGACGGAATAACGGCTGAAATATATAAATTAACATTCAAAATATTTCCAAAATTATCACAGCAACGTACAATGGATGCCTAAAAAAGGGATATTCCCGGAGAGATGAAAAAAGGCCAAAATTATACCAATCATGAAACTGTTTACACAAACGTGGGAGGAAGTCACCAAATATCACCCCATAAGCCTTCTAAATGTGGGAGGGAATGTACTGGAAAGGGCACTGATAAACAGAATAAACCATTACATGTATACAATGGAATTACTCAACATTAACCAGTATGGATTCATTCTGCAAACGAGCATAAGAGACGCGATTATGGCTTTAAAAATTTTGTTCAAGAAGGATTGAACAAAGGTGAAATCACAGCAATTGTAAGTTTGGACGTGGAAGGAGCGTTCAACTCTGCATGGGCACAAAGCGTGCTAAAATATTTACAAGAAAGCGGATGTCCACGAAACTTATACAGCCTCACAAAAATTACTTCAACAAAAGAAGAGCAACCATGGCAACAAACAACATCAAACTGGAGAGATAAGTGAGTAAAGGGTGCCTGCAGGGCTCATGTTTAGGGCTGGCAATGTGGAACATCTTCTACAATTCGCTACTAAAATTAAAGTTCACGAATAGTACAAAAATAATAGCATTTGCTGACGATCTCTTAATACTAACAAGAGGGGAAACAGCGAAATAGAAAACATAGCAAAAATCTCAATGTGTGCAAGAGAAAACAAATTCCGATTCAACGAAAGAAGTCGAAGGCAATGCTTATGACGCGGAGAAAAAGTGAAGGAAGAGATAAAAGTGAAGTCTACCTAAACAACAAATAACTCCAGCACGAAATAACCATGAAATACTTGGGTAGAATAATAGACAAATACTAACATTCAGAGAACAAATAACAAAGGCGACAGAAAAATGTAGGAAATTTATACTAACTTTAGCAAGAGCAACAAAATGAACCGGTGCTTAAGTCAAAAGGCTTTAAAAGCTCTTTACACGGCAGGAATACAGCCGCTTCGTTTATACGGAGCACCGGTTTGGGCAGAAACAGTAGAAAAGGCGCGATACAGGAAAATGCTAACTGGAGTACAAAGGCTAATAAACATAAAGATAGCAAAAGCATACAGTACCGTGTCAAACGAGTTATTGTGTATAATCACAGGTTTAAAACCCATTCACTTCAAAATAAAAGAAACGGCGGATCTCTACTAAATAGTCAAAGGAAACAGTTATATGAACTTACAAATCGACCGTGACAAACTCCCCAAACAATGGCTTTACCCAGCAAACAGGGCTATTACCATCGACGAGGAAAACACACAAGAAGACCCAACCCACATAAACATTTACACAGATGGAAGCAAGTCCGAACTGGGCGTAGGAGCAGGTATAGCCATAAAAAAAGCCAGGAACTCATGTACAAAATGGACACCAGTTATACTAACAAGCAAGCGGGAGGCATTCGCAATTCTCAAGGCGCTGGAACAAGTATAAACCAACTTGGAAAACGACGTAGACAAAGTAACAACAATGTATACAGATAGCACCACGACACTGGAATCACTACACAACCAGAATAAATACACATTACTTACCGAAGAAATAAGACTAAATGTGCATGGGATGGGAAGAAGGGGTGGACAAGCAGATTCAGGTGCACAAAAGACCATGCGGAACCACTGGTAACGAACTGGCTGACAAACTAGCGAAAGAAACATCAAGTAAAACAGAAATAACCGTAAGCTACAATAGAATACAAAAAAGTACCATAAAACTGGAGCTCGAGGAAAATAGCAATGTGAACTGGCAGAAGGAATGGGAGACAACAAAGAAGGGGAGTACAACAAAAGAATACTTCCCGAAAGTAGCGGAGAGACTACAAACGTAAATAAACTTCACACAAAACCTAACGACAATAGTAACCGTCCACGGGTACATAAAATCATATCTACAAAGGTTTAGAATTTTAGGAACACCAGACTGCCCATGCGGAAACGGAAATCAAACAGTAGAACACATATTATTCGAATGCGGAATTCTACAAGAAGAAAGCGGAATCCTAATAGCGGCAGTGGCGAAGACGGACAAATGGCCCATAAAAAAATAAGCTTACCAAAAGGCGCTAGGGAGCATTCGCAAGATTAGCAAAAACGATGGACAAAATAAATGAAATTAACACGGTAAAGGAAGAACAATAATTGTCAACACCTTGTAAGAATACATACATAATTAATTGTAAATATCACTGAAGATTGATAATCACTGCTGTGTTGAACGTAAACAGCATGTAGAATTACAAACATAATGTAATGGAGCATGCCAATAAATATATTAAAAAAACACACTTATATACAAAAAACTGAAATAAGTATATACAAAAGTACATAAAACAGATAGATACATACATACATACACACAACAATACATAAATACTTACATATGTACGTACATAAATACAAACAACCATAAATACTGAAAAACTTTCATACAAAAATATACACATATATAATTCATATATACTTTCACAGATACATACATATATACATATTAATAATACATACATACATAAATACATACAAACATATATACATATATACGTACGTACAAAAATATTTAATACGTACCTATATGCACTTAAATACACACATACATACAAACATATTTTTACAAATATACATAAAATATACATATACCTAAATAAATAATTACTACATATACATGCACATACATATACACACACGTACATTAATTCAAACACCCATAATCGCGTACAAACTTATACATTCATATATCCATATGCACACGAAAATGCATATGTCCACGTATATAAATACATACATACATAGATGCGAATATGCATACACTTAAAAAATATACAAATATAAATTATATACTTGATACACACATTCATACATAAAAATATACATACCTCCGTACACAGTCATATATAAACAAACATAAAAAATACACATAAAAACACACACATATATACATATTTAAACATATCTCTAAGTATATACATACCTACATATATATATACATATACACAACTAAAAACACACATATATAATACAAACATATATAAACACATACATACAATCCTACATACAAACATACATACATATATTACATAAAAGCTAAAGTACATACATATATAAATACGTACTTTCACAAATAAACACATATAAACTTACAAACAAACATACATACTAACATACGTGTGTAAACACGTACATTCATAAATTTACACACACATACACACATAAATACATACATATTTACATACACCAAAAACAATTACACACTTTTATACAATCATACATACAAACACATAAACATATGTACTTACATACATACATATTAAATAAATAAATACACATACATACCATAAAAACATAAAATCATAATTTAACCCTTACATGCATACGTAAATACATACATACATACATACACAGAAATACAGATACATACATAAATATATACGTTCATTCCTGCATATATTCATAAACAAGGATTTACATATATATACATATAAACTTAACACATACTTTAACACACACTTGTACTTAAATACATACATACAAATACCTTCACTCAAACATAAATATGTACATAAACTTATCCATAAATACGTACATACGTACATATTTACATACATGCATATATTCGTATATACACACATGCATACACATGTACTTTCAAATACACATCTATATATACATACATATACATACAGACACACATACATATACACACACATATACACACAAATATAAATACATACGTATGTACACATATACACACACATATAGACAAAAATAAAAATACATACATAAAGACAGACATATACAATCTTATATATGTATAAATATATATATACATAAGTAAATACGTAAATGATTATACTTACACATACACATATATCAGTACGTACATATATTTATATATACGTTGTATATACACACATACGTACGTAATACATTCATCCATACATACATTCATACATGCAAACATAAATACATATATATATCTAGACTTATATACATACGTAAAAATATAATGCAAAAAAGCATATATGCGTACATACATACAAAAATAAATGCATACACACAAATACTTACATCCATACAGAAGAATAGCATACATACGCACACTTAATTCACACATGTATGTAAATATACCTATAAACTTACATATATCAACATTCCCATTCATAACATATATACTCCCATACACACACATACATAATTACATACAAACATACAGATAAACAGTCATACATAAATACATAAATAAACAAATTACACCTATTTGTTTCATATATACAAACACTCAAAATTATATATACACCTATTTATACACACACTTATATACACGATTACATCCGTACATAAACAAACCCATACAATCATACAAAAATGACAAATATATACAAAATTACATATATACATATATATACACACATACATAATTAAGTACATACGTCCACACATACATACATGCATAAATACATAAACAAACATACAAACACCTATACATACATACACGAACCATTCACACATATGGAAAATATACATAAAACATATATATACATGCATTCATATATACACAAACACACAAAAATATATGCAAGCGTAGAAAACTACATTCGCACAAACATATATATACGCATATCTACATACACACATACAAAAATATATACATATATTAATATATATATATATATACATACAAACATACACAATCATACATAATACATATACATGTATACGTACACACATACACAAGTACATATATATATATACATTGTTATACACTCAAAATTATGCAAACTCATACATACACAATTAAAACAAATTAATACATACAAACATACATAAATACACACATATATAAATACATAATAATTACATATAAATATAAATATATATATATACACAATGCAAACATACATACATACATATACATACATGCAAACATACCAAACGAAATACATTCATACAAACATAAAAAATACATATTCAAAAATAAATAAAAACATAAAGCACACATGCATTTATACGTACATATAGCACACATTTATACATCCTTACACACGTTCCTAAACACATATATACATGCAAATGAATATAAGCACATACATATTCACATCCAGTCATATATAGTCATGCATACATAATATATAAATGCATACATGAATATATGGAGGTGGTCAAGATGGCGGACGACGTGAACGATGGTATAGAGAACGCTCTAAACGTAATAGTGTCTACCAGAGGAAGCAGTGGAAACATGAATAAAGAATTGAAAACTACTATATTTGAAGCAGTGAGTAATCTAAGGAAAATATATCTAAGCAAATAGACACTAAAGAAACAATGCTAGGAAAATAGCAGTGTTGGAAAAGCAGGTGGCAAACACCAAAAAGAAAAGGGAAGTAGGTGGGAGCAGAGCACAGTACGACATAGCGAGACATCTAGCGCTCCGGAGAGGAAAACACATGGCCAAACCGTCAGTAAGATAGCGTTTTTAAGCGAAGGTAGGGATACATTTTACTCGGAGGTGGTAGAATGTAAGGCAACTTAGAAAGTACACAAAGTAATCGTGAATTCCTGAGATAACCAAACAGCATAAACAATAAAAGAAATGATGAAATCGCAATTAAAACAGGCCGAAAAATGTGGGAATAGAATCTAATAAAACCCTAGGTAAGGGGTGAGTGCAGATAGAAACGGGCAACATTCAGGAGGCTGAGATCTCGGAGAATAATATAACGGTCAAACTAGGCGGCGAAATAGAAACGCAAAAATAGAGACCACGAAAACCAAGACAGAAAATTTTCAACATACAGGAGGAAATCTCCACACACAATATAGAGGACACAATAATGGCACAGAAACCAGAGATGGGTGTAGGAAAAGTGGAAATTATTCCCAAATTCACCTATGAGACAAATCGACACACACGTAATTCAGTAATAGATGTCAGCGCACAAACGAGGAAGAAACAGATAGAAAAAAAAAGACAAAAGAGAATGGATAAACTGTAGCATAGAGGACTACTTGGTTGTCACCAGATGCTTCAGATATTGCAGATTCAACCAAAGTTTGAGGAACTGCAGAGGGACAGAAACATGTCCGTTAGGTGCAGACAATCATAACCTGAGGAATATAAAGCGCAGCCAACGGATTACAAATGCATTAACTGCCGGTCGTACAACCACCATAGCAGAAACACAAAAAAAAAATGAAAACCATTCCTCATTGGATATGAACTGCCCAAGCATGAAAGGTATCATAGAAAAATATAAGAAGAACCAGAATACTTACACCAAAGAACCACACAACCAAACAATGGACGACACAATTATACAATTAAAATGCGTACTGTTCAATCTGCAACACGCGACAGGGGCAACAGCGAACCTAATGAAATACGCAGCGGACAATAAAGTAGATATAACTTGCATACAGGAACCGTAAATTTATCAAGGTAGAGCGGCGGGATTAGACTCCAAATACAGAACGTACACGGCAGGAGTGGCACAAAGTAGAACTGTAGTAACAGTTAGAAACAAAGCAGTAGACGCTACGTTAATTTTTCAACCCTCAGACGAAGACATCATAACACTGCAGATAACAAGAGTGGACACTACACTAATATTAGCGAGCATGTACTGTGACAGACAGAAACCCATCGAAGAAGACCTGACCAAAGTTGACAAGATACTAAAACAGGATATAAGGGAAGGTGTCATCATTGCAGTAGACAGTAACGCAAGTTCTACAATATGGCATAAGAAAAAACAAACAACAGGTTAGAGCAACTAAAGAGTATATAATCAGTAAAGAGCTGCATATTATGAAAGAACCGAGCACAAACATAATTTTGAAAACCGGATAGAAAAAACAACTTAGATTTAACACTAGCAACAAGCAATGTCCTGCGAAGAATAAGAGAATGGAGCATTAGCGATGAGGAAAGCAATTCAGACCACAGCCTAAAATCGTATGTTTTAAAAACGAGCAACAACCACAGAAACAACACAAACACAGAGGAACGGAAATTTAGCGTGAAATGTGTAAATACAGAAAAGTACATAGAAAATATACGCAGCAGAGTGGAGAACATAATTTGGGAACGGAGCAAAGAAAACCGAGAGGAAGACCTGTACACGAGATATTACGAAAGGGTACTAAAAGATAACCAAAAAAAAAAAAATAGAAGACTTCAGCGAGGCAATGCGAATAGCGTGTGAACAATCATTCAAAACAAAAAAGGCGAGAAAGGCACCACAGAAGAACAAATGAGTACTTTGGTGAATACATGAAGTAACAAAAGCGATAAAAATGACAAATTAACTAAAGAGGAAGAATCAGAGAACAAGAGACAACGCAGATCAAAGGGAGATAAACAAAGAGGCATACTTCGCTCAAAACGCAAAATAAGCGACAACAATAAAACGGAGAAAACCAAATTGTGGAAAGAATACTGTACTCTAACATCAGAATTCAACCCTTGGAATGCGGTGTATAGACTGGCATCAGGGAAGAAGAGAACAAACACAATTAACAACACTTCGAAAACCAGATGGCTCACTTACAAGCGACGCAAAAGGAACCATCAGACTGATGCTAGAATACTTTATCCCAGAAGACAACGACTTGGACGACAACAATAATCAAAAACATTTCAGAGAAATAACAGATAAGCAGCCTAACACAGCAGACGTCCGCGAATTCACCAGAGAAGAGATCGGGAGTGTGATTGATGAAGTGAACAATAAAACGTCCCCGGGACAAGACGGAATAACGGTGGAAATATAAAAGATAATATTCAAAATATTAACAAAAATATCACAGCAATGTACAATGGCTACCTAAAAAACGAGATATTCCCGGAGAGATGGAAGAAGGCCAAAATTATACCTAACTTGAAACCGGGTACACAAATGTTGGAGGAAGTCACCAAATATGGCCACATAAGCGTCCTAAATGTGGGAGGGAAAATACCGGAAAGGTCACTGATAAACAGAATGAACCTTTTCATGTATTCAACGGAGTTCCTCAACAAGAACCAGCATGGATTCATTTCGCAAACGAGCACAACATTCGCGATTATGGCTTTAAAATATATTGCTCAAGAAGGATTGAACAAAGGTGAAATCCAGCAATTTTAAGTTTGGACGTGGAAGGAGCGTTCAAATCCGCGTGGGCACCAAGCGTCCTAAAAAATTTACAAGAAAGCGGATGTCCACCAAACTTAAAGAACCTCACAAAAATTACTTCAGTAAAAGAAGAACAACAAATGCAACAAAAAACATCAAACTGGGGAGAGCAGTGAGTAAAGGGTGCTCGCAGGGCTCATGTTTAGTGCTGGGAATGTGGAATATCTTCCACAATTCGCTACTAAAACTAAAGTTAACGAGTAAAAAAATAATAGCAACTGGCGTCGATATCTTACTACTAACAAGCGGGGAATTATTTAGCGAATAGAAAACATAGCAAACTTAGAGTTGACAAAAGTCTCAACTTGAGCAAGAGAAAATAAGCTCCGATTCAACGAAAAGAAATTGAAGGCAAATCTGATGACGCTGACAAAAAGGAAAAAAGATGGGAAGTGGAAGTCTACCTTAACAACACATTAATCCGACAATAAAAACCATGAAATACTTGGGGACAATGATAGATAAAAAAAATTAAGAAAATATATAACACAATCGACAGATAAATGGAGGTAATTAATGTTAACTTTAGCAAGATCAGCAAAATTAATCTGGGGCTTAAGTCACAACGCTTTAAAAACACTTTACACGGCAGAAATACAGCCGCTCCTTCTATACGGAGCACTGGTTTGGGCAGAAACAGTAGAAAAGTCGCGATACAGGAAAATGCTAACTGGAGTACAAAGGCTAATAAACATGAAGATAGCAAAAGCTTACGGAACGGTGTCAAACGAAGCATTATGTATAATCACAAGATTAAAACCCATTCACATCAAAATAAATAAACGTAGGAATTCTACAAAATAATCAAAGAAAACAGTTATATAAACTTACAAATCGACAATGACAAACTCCCCAAACATTGGTAGGATGTCGGAACAGGGCGTAGGAGTAGATTTCGCCATAATAAGGCCAGGAACAACAACCATATAACTAACGTACAAAATGGACACCAGGTGCACTAACAAGCAGGCGGAGGTTTTCGCAATGCTAAAGGCGCTGGAATAAGTACAAACTAACTTGGAAAACGACGTAGACAAAGTAAGGACAGTGTATACAGATAGCAGGAAGACACTGGAATCACTACACAACATGAATAAACACACATTCCTTACAGAAGAAATAAGAAGACAAGTGCAAGAGATGGGAAGCAGGGGGTGGAGAACCAGAGTCAGGTGGACAAAAGCCCATGCAGGAACCACTGGTAACTTAATGGCCAACAAGCCAGCGAAAGAAGCATCAAGTAAAACAGAAAAAACCACCAGCTAAAATAGAATACCAAATAGTGCCATAAAACGAGAACTTGATGAAAATAGCAATGTGAACTGGCAGAAGGAATGGGAGACAACAAAAAAGGGGAGTACAACAAAATAATACATCCCGACAGTAGCGGAGAGACTACAAACGAAAATAAACTTCACACAAAACCTAACGACAATAGTAACCAGCCGCGGGAACGTAAAATCATATCTACACAGCTTTAGAATTTAGAAGCACCAGACTCCCCATGCGGAAACGGAAATCAAACAGTAGAACATATATTATTCGAATGCGGAATTCTACAAGAAGAAAAGGAACGCCTAATAGTGGCAGTATCGAAGAGAGACAAATGGCCAATAAAAATATATACGCTTATGAAAAGCCACTAAAAAGCATTCGCAACATTTACAGAAACGATGGACAAAATAAATGAAATTAACACAGTAAAGAAGAATAATAATTGTTAACTACATACATACAAACATACATAACTTATTGTAAATATCACTGAAGATTGATAATCACTGCTTTGTTCAACGTAAAAAGCATGTAGAATTACAAACATAATAAAATGGAACATGCCAATAGATATATTAAAAAAAATACATAAATATATACTATCATATATACACGAAAAATTACAAACACAGTTACACACATAATGCATACATATATACATGCATACATACATTCTTACACACATACATAAATACATATATATACATAAATATGTGCATACAATCATATAAACAAACATTAATACATACAATGTTACAGGCCTACATATATAGATAAATAAATACTTAACTACATACGTACGTACAAATATATACATACACATATATTCGCACGTTTATACGAATATTTTAAAATACATTCATACATACGTACATACATATATAGTAACTCATACACAAATATAAACATATACTTAAATACATATATCCATACGTACATAAATTAGTAAATGCTCATAAACATAATCACATAAACATAAAATATATACGAATATATACATACATATATGCACGCATATATAAAAATATACAATCTTACATACATAAGTACATTCTCTCATACACTCATACGTACATACACGCAAATATGCATTGAGGCAAATGTACATAAATACATACAAAAATACATATATTCAAACATACATATTTACATTCATACATGCTTACATAGGCACCTGTGTACATACATACATATATATATACAAAACATACATAAAACATGCACACACAAATACATACATGCATACATACACTCATACATATATAATACATATAAACATATATACATACATACAAGGTGGTTTAGATGTGACGGAATTGATTTATTAAAATCATAATTGCTAATAACTCTAGCAAATACCAGACAGGCATGAACAAGTTCAAACCCGAGCAGTAGGAACTGTGGATGTTGTGGATTCAAACTTTCAAGGTCGCACAGCTGCTGCGCATTGCGGCTTCTTTACACACAAATCAGTTCCGGTCATATTTGAACTAACTTGTACATACACACCTACGTCCATACAAACCTATTAAATATAAAAACGCAAACATATTCAGACACATAATCACACATAGTATATATATATATATACGTACACAAACACATACATACTTACATTCAAACATAAGTACATAATAAACAGAATCACAAAAAACCATACACACTTACATAAACTCATATGCATACACATAAATGTACACACATGCATACATACACACATTCTTACAAAGTAATACACAAAATGCATATCCACAACACACACATACATACATAGATACATACGTACATAATTCCATACATATATACATTTATTCATACAAATATACACACATATATACATACACTAAAACTAACATACATACACACATGAGTACATACATACATAACTTCATACATATATATATATATACATACATACAAGGTGGTTTAGATGTGACGGAATTGATTTATTAAAATCATAATTGC
>Ga0131853_10009643_pt1 | contig 17669 bp, 9 predicted proteins | sample TergutLab28metaG_FD_92764 | JGI IMG/M metagenome (GOLD analysis project Ga0131853, IMG submission 92764) | Labiotermes labralis P1 segment gut microbial communities from Petit-Saut dam, French Guiana - Lab288 P1 (version 2) (version 2) | ecosystem: Host-associated > Arthropoda: Insects >... | reverse complement strand
GTGTCAGTACATATCTGAGCTTGCACAGCCTGGCTGTCTGTGATGGGCTGACATGCCTAGTGTCTTTGTCATGATTACGTTTTCATGCTCAAACTACGTTTAATATTTAATAAAGTGCCTCAGTCATGTTTAAAACATCCGGTAGCGTGATAAAACAACTACACTCGTTACGATTACATTTAAAAAAACTGTCTCACAAAACCTGTGGGTGATACAGTAATTCTAATTTATTTGAATTCAGCATGGAAGAATACGTAAAGAACACAAATTAGTTTTCATACGACAAAAATTATGTTTACTACTGCAATAGGTGCTTTAAGCGAAACTGCGAAAACGCCTATTAACTGGGACGGAGTACGTGCAACGATGCAGTCCTGGCCTAATTGGAGATATTACACCAGTAGCAGACTGCAGAAACTGAGAAAAATCACAAACGTGTCAGGACAGCCACTCTCCGGGGCTTCCAAAATAGGAAGCAGGAGTGCTACGACCATCGTTTCAACGCAGAATAATGATGTTTATGGCAATAACCATGTTCGTTGTGTGAATAATATGAAACACAACTACACTGTGTGGCAAAATGCAAATTTTCTTACTGTTACAGCAGGTGGCACGTATAGTCACCACTGGGCTTTAGATGGTAAAACACAAACGCATACGCAGAACAGGTAAAGTTTTACTGATGTTGCTGTTAATAATGACAGACGGGCGATATGTGAATTACGGCCATCTGTTCGTAGCATCAATATACTAGCGGTTCTGCCTGTGATAATATTGATTAGCGTTTACCCTGACGTCACAAGCTCGGCGAGTCGGTAGGTCACTCGTCTGCAATACTGTACGCGGTCGATGACTTAAGAGTTCCGTCCTATCAAGCCGATTAAGCACACACTGCACAGAGATCCGGGTGCAATGGAATAGTTACAAACAACCGAGTGAGCCGCATTACCTCATCCTACAGCCAAACTAGCTACGACACAGATCTGACCTCTAGCAACGCGAAAATGTCTCGTCAGTTGCGTCGTTCAGCGCCTGTAATGGTCCCCAAGGTTCATATACGAGAACCGGTGGAGCATTCTCCGTTGGGTAAAAGTGGCCAGCACTCACTGCTACCGATCAGTCGTCGGATTGGGTACGAGTTCTACATTCAGAGTCTATCCAACAGTAAGTGCAAAGAAATCGCCCGTGATCTCATATGCAAAAACCAATTCTAAAGAATAACTCGGCGTCTGGCGACCTCTATCTAACAGCAAATGTATGCGACATCAAAACTGAAACTCCAAGCACGACCGAGTCAATATCATGAAGACATCTCTGACAGCGTCCCCGAAGGACAACGAAGGCTCCCAAGCCACACTCACGGCCAAATCAGCATTAACAATTTTTATACTTTCATGAACTTTACTATCTTCCCACACTCCCACTTTCATTTCGACCATCCCATCGCAACCAAATATTTCCACGATTATGTCGATGTTCTTTTTCAAAGGAAAGAAATATAGCCTAGACGAGATGTAAGCAAAGTATTACAGAGTAGATCACTATCGAGTATACCGACGTGACTGCAATGCAATTTGAACATGGTATGCAAACGTGCAAACTATTTTTTTAATTAACTGTGTTATGAAATTAATTATAACAATTAACTGAACTCCAACACATGCAAGAATGTTCCAAAGTGATCACAATGTGATATATGCCATAACTTGTCTTTCAACGTGTCACAAACGAGTACTCTGATGTTGCAGCAGACATGTCGAATTCGTTTGTACTAAGAGACAGGAGCATAAGCATAAAGTATTAGTACTACTAAATACAACGATGACATAATTAAAATAATTTCATGTTAGCTGCAAACCTAAATCTAAAAAAAAAATCTAAATTATATTTCAAAATTAGGTTCTATTCCAGTAATTCTCTTCTCATCAGAAGAGTTTTCAAGCACTTGGCATCTTTTATTTGTGCTTGGCTTATTAATGACAGGTTTAAAATTCTGCGCTGATATCACTTCCACAACTGAGCACAACGATGTTTTCTCTGTTAATCGTTATCCTTCGGAGAACTTGTTTGGTTTCATTAGTGAAAACAATCGTTCACACAAACATGCGCCATTTTGCAACTAATACACATAACTTAAGTACCCAGCATTCCTACATACCAACACTACTACTATTACGACTCGGACTTTACAAACTACAGATCGCAACTCGCCTAAGCAATCCGCTCTCCTCTAGCAGGGCAGACGTAATCCACTGAAGTAACGCAGCAGGCAAACAGCCAGAGAGTGCTGGGCGATCGTTGGATCAAATGCGGCCGCCGTCGTACAAATACACAATCCTAAGTTTCGCTCAGTAATTACAAACCACCCGATTTTACTATCTTAACCAATGGAACGTTTCTATTTATAACTTGTAGTCTTTGGATCGTATTTGTAGTTTGTTTGGAAAAGTTTCGCGGGGCGCCACATGAAATAAAATTGGTTACATGCAGTCCGCGGGCCACCCGTTTGTCACGTTTGTGTTAGGATAAAAGTAAAGTTCACCCTGTAGCCTACCATGAAGACATGGAGAGGGGGGGGGGTAGAGGGTAGCTGTACTTATTCTTTAACCTCAGTGCTAGATGGGGATGACTTTTAACGCCACGCCCCGGCCACTTTACCCCCAGGAATGACCCGGTAACCATCGCACAGGAGACAGGGTGGACCGGCCGTTCTGGCCGGTTGCGTAAAATATCGTCTCAGACGGGATTCGATGCCCGGACCGTCCAGCCCGTAGTGAGTCGCTAGACTACGCTATTCCGGTTCGTGTCTCAGCGCTACCTCTGAATTCGCCACTCAAATATTCGTTCACAAAGGCAGTCCTAACTTTTCCTTTCCTCCTTGTCACACCCACTACCCGTTGTTTTGGCATCGAGTAATTCAGATACACTAGGGGGATACCCACCCGCACTGTCATCCCACCGATTCGTGTAGTGACTTAACTACGGACTGGATATCCAAGGAATGCTCGTTCGATTCCCGGCACAAACGTCCAGACGGGTCCTGAGTCTCACAAAGCCTCCCACTGCTGCCTGGAGGTTAAAGTGGCACTGGTGTGACAAATCACTCACCTCCATTCGATACCGACGTTAAGTGTGACTAGAGCTAACACTGCCAGGCCATATGCCTTCATGGCGTGCACAGGGACTGCTGTACTTCACTTCAACCGGCAGTGGAAACAGAAGAGCACAAATGTCATTTTAGTGAAACAAGGAACAGAGAGACTATTCCAGATTTTAAGGTAGATAATAACAATATGACAAGATCCTACTTACAAATAATTGAGGGTTGACAAGCTAAAACATTTGATCCACGTCTAGCAGGTTCCGTACGTCTGGGCCACACTGTACATAGTAATGAAGAAACAAGAATACAAATAGGCTCTTTATAGCCTTGGTTTATCTCACTTCGAACTCTCGATTCTCTCCCATTCCCCCTTCCAGTTCCACAGCTCTGATTGGCCACCATCGTCATAGACTTTTCATATAACCGAAACATAACCTCCCCCTAGCAATTCAGCAGCCACTGGAACCTACTGCAGTCACCATGAAGACGGAAATAGCAGGTTCCATCGAAACGTGGGGTATTATTACTCTACGTGGTATAATTGCTCAAAAGACTATCATCTGATCACGAAAGGAGGCAACATGTATTACTCGTACAGAACACAGTTCCATTACAAATGGCCGACGCTGCCCGCTTTTCTTCTGGTTAAGTTTGACAACGATTCGCTTACCACAGTTTGGGAACTGCTCTATGGGTATTCTAGCATACTTATTACATCCGACTACTCACACAGACCTCTGGCACCTTACCCGTAAGGACATCAAAATCGGGACCGTGCGGCAAATGATGGTGTAATATTACACTAGCAACACCACTAAAATACAGAGATGTCCCTGCGCTTAATTAATCACCAAGCCATGAAGACAATTTACCCTACTAACGAACGGTTGCTCCATTAAGATAAATGGGACAGGGACGTATGGATCCACTCATTCTTAGTCTCGGTGCCAGAAAGACGTGGAGTCAGCTTCCACGCCGCGAACTGTGTGTAAGAGGCTGGATATACCTCCGAAAAAGTCCGGACGCTGAGACTTAGTGAAAACCGCGTACCCAGCCGCGAAATGAACCCGGACGACCAACCCTGTTATTATAATGAGCACTCCCTTTACAACGAGCATGATAATTCGCAGGGATTACTAAGCGGCAAAGATATGTTTGGAGTAATACACAGCCAGTTCACCAACTACAAGGGTTGCAGGGGGAAATATATATATATTCACAGCCCGTCGGCACTGTTGACCCCGAAAATCGAACCAAGGAGCTTCTGAATACAAGTAAGCAGTATAACCTACAGCAAAAATGTCATTATAGGCAGCAGACTACTTAACTGCATTTCATACCTATGAAGACGCTTCGTTACTAACACGAAAGATGAAACTCCGTCACGTTCCTTCATTATGTTCTCACTAATCAATACATTAACGCGTGTTAAATCCTCTACTGAAGCTAAAGACGTGAGTCAATCTTTAACTAGTACGAAATTAAAAGCAAAACCGGAAACAGACTGCAAATGAATGACTCGAGATTAATGGTGCGGTACAATTCCACAAAGTCGTGAGATGAGAGGCACCGGTGTTTACAAGGATGATGGGGAACAATTCAGGGAAGAGTTCCAGGCATATAAACGTTAATAGTGCTAACGAATAATAATTAGCGCAGCTGCTCACAGACGGGTAATCGCATTCAGTCAACAAACAATGCGTATCGCAAGAATCTGGTAAACGGATACAGACTGATTCTGAACACACACATTAGCATAAGGTTCGTCCCGAAACATCTGTATCAACCTGCAATAAAAAAAAAAGCCAATTACGCACTTAAGTGCGAGACACGTGATAGTTTTTGTCAGAAGGACGACAGAGCAGAATTAATACCAATGTGAGTTCCTGTATGACAGGATTTCGTAACTGAATAGAAGAGTTAAATCAGCTGTCGAGAATGAGTGGCGTCTTAAAGACAATTTCGAGTCCTTTGTTACCTTCGAATTTTGACTGCGTTAAAATTATACATTCGGCTGGATTAATACACACACATACTTTTCAATCACAATAAGAACTGGCGGCAGGAAAGACACGAAAATAAAACAAAATTCTTTCCAAATACGAAGATAAACTGTAATTCAAAATACAAATGCAATTTTAAAAAAACCGGAAAACAAGAGGATTAAAGCCGGCAAACAGTCATTAACAATAGCCCATATTTAATAAGGTGATCAGTTTCAACTTGACACAGTCAAAACAAGCAGGCCTATAATTGCTAGTGGAGTCCAAGTGGTGAACAATTCGGCTTATTTTGGGTACCCATTCGCAGCCCCATTATCCGCTGACAATTCCACTTGCGAATAAAGGCTTGGCATTTCTTCATTTCTGGCCTCGTGAGGTCCATGCAGCACGACTCTCCGACGACTAGTTGTTTTACAACGTGACTCATGTACATACACCCTCAATTTGTCCATACTGTACGGGTTTATAGTTTTTTGTGTAATGGAAAACCTGACAGTACGCCTTCTCAGTTACAACTAACCTTTCGCTGTACAATGTACCATTGATATTTTATACACTCAATTTAATGACAAACTATTTACATCCCACACACCCAATTTTATCATGCATGTATTGTTCGGTGTCTATGGGAGGCGAGGAGTTATTCCAAAGTCTCTGCGAATTCACACAGCTAAGCAGCCAGTCTTGCTCCCAGCCAACGTTTCCTGTGACGAATAAAATGTGACTCCATTTACAGCACTTTCTGAATTCGTAATAATTTTCCGTCATCAAGCACCTTCTCAAAGAATGGAAGTCGAAAGTGCAACTGTTAGCGTGTAGTAGTCGGTGAAATATTTCCCACAAGGTTTTGAACCACTCATTATCGTACGTCTGGCCCCTGGACTATGTATCGAACATCTAACATTCATTGTTCTGAGACTATGCGTAAGTGCAAACCGTAAGGCAGTGTCCTCATCTAAATGCAGTGATATACAACACAGACTCTGAAATTCGGCGGTCTCTGTTGCACGCTACATGCGACAATGTAATCCGATGTAAGGCAACAATGACCACAGTCATGCCAATATTTGTGTGAAGGCCTTGCCACGGATCCGGAAGTTTCTAGCTGACCTTACGTCGCTGAGGACTGGATTCGATCCATATAGGATTTGTGTCGAACATAGTGGCTATGGGGCACGTTCTTCTCCGAGTATTTCGGTTTTTCTCTGTCAACATCACTTCAGAAATGCTCCATACTTATATTTCACTCATCTGTCATCGAGTTTACAGAATCTTTGTAACTGACAGCGTCGTTAAAACAAACGCCTCTCTCTCTCTCTCTCTCTCTCTCTGTCTCATCTCTTTCCAGTCGTGGCGGATGGAAATCGCTGGAATATGGTATGCAGTCATTGCAGAGGCTACTGTAATTCCTGGATTTGTGTTTAAATTCACGTGCACTGTTCACAGTAACTTACAACAATCTAGCATGTTTTACATGATTCCGAAAGGCACACTTCAAATGGTCAACTGAAAAAAGTATAGTTTTGGTGACGCAAATCAGAAAGTTTGACATTAATAGCAAGACAGTCTACTTGCAACACTTCTTCCGTTGTGTGCAGAAGCACTGACTGTAGACAAAATGTTGCAGAGGACATAAGTCGATGCCTGACAACGTTTTTATTTAATTTAGGTGATGGTGTTCTAAATGTGCATGTCCCAAGAGGATAAAAATGACAGCAACTAGCTTCGATATAGGTCAGTAATACAAGCAAACTGAGCCAGGTGCTTGCGATGCAACAGTAGAGGGAGATTATATCAAAATAACAGTTTAAAACCCGACTTTACATGAAATACAATGATAGAGGGCCCAGACTGAATATTACCTACTGAAAAAAAAATCACATTTTCAAGACAAATACAACTTTCCCATATCAATGAAGAAACGATAAAAATCAGTATTTGAAGCGAAAGTTAAGCTGAAGTTGCGTAACACACATAAACTTAAAACACGAAATAGAGTTCTGGCTTTTAAAAAAGCCTATAAATTAGCACTGCTCGTTCAGAAGTTCTTCGGTCTTTAATTCCGTACAACAACATTCTCATTATGTGCATGATCACAGTAGTGAAGCGTGAGGGACGAATGTATACATCGCGGCAATCGCGCGCAGGGTACTGGTAAAACCTCTCTTCCGAGTACGCGACTTCGAGATGAATATGATTCTGAGGTCATGTGTAGATACAGGAAATTACCAGCTCATACGTTCTTTAGTTTAAGAATGTGCGACTCCGTTATGCTAGAGAAGAATCTCTTTTTCCGTTGGTGCAACAGCCATGGTCGAGCCTATGCCGCTCCGTTTTGAGGTTTCTAGATCACACACGATTAGATACACATAAACACACGCACGCGCGCACCCTGTAGGACTCCAATGAACAAGTGATCCGCTCTTCGCAGAGGCCGCTACCTAAACAACACACAATAAACACCAAAGACAAACATCCACGCTCTCAGCAGAATTCGAAACCGCTATCCCAGCAAACAAGAGGCTGCAGACTTACGCCGCAGAACCGCAAGACTACAGAGATCGGCTAGAGAAGTCTTAGCTTGAATCTTATGCGTATTGGACCGTGTATCATCTTGATATTTGAATAAAGGTTGTCCAATTAGATGACACTTGCTTTATTATCTAGTAGTGGTTCAGCCTACACTCGGATACCACATCACCAACAGACAATCCCGCTACAAAACACCAGCACGCCTCAAGTCAGCCAACACAACGCAACAAGTAGTCGCAAGCTCCTGAAGATGGACGTATTAACGTCTGAAACATGTTGAGCAGTAGATAATAAAGCAAGTGTCATCTAGTTGGTCAACCTTTACTCAAAAAAAGTCTTAGCTTGTGTATAATGAACACAGCTTGACAGTAATCTTTACTTAATCAAGGATACGACAAATGTAACATTATTCACTTCGTGCGCTGTGCTTGCATTCATTTGTATACACCACCTGATGTATTAACGTAACATATTCCTTTGTATAGACATCTCCCTGAGGATGGCGACTTATCGCTGAAACATGTAGGAAGGTCCATGATTATGGATAACTCAAAATTCTATATAATTTGTATGCATATATTGGTGAAAATAAATGCTTGTAGGCTACGACAGTTAATGTTACAGATTATTTAGATTTGCGCCCAAGAGATGGTCGTGGCTGTTATTTGTCACTGTCATTTCTCGGTTTCTACAACAACGAGCTAAATACACTCCAAATCGGTTAGAACGTCACGCAGGGAATGGATATGTTGTCGTTATAAACCAGTGTTGTTTAACCGAGGAGTATAATGTCACGGCTAACAGTCAAGAATTAATTAGCACCACAGAACATATGGCGCTATAGACGAGGTGTCGCATAAACCGATGTCGTTATAACCGGGCTCAAGTATATTGTTAAAACGACGAACATAAAAACCTCCACACCCGTAATGATTACAGTAACATGAATGAAATTAAATATGAGGCTATCACAAACGCAGTTTATTTGCGTATGGCAACGATTCATTTGAATTTACATTATTCCAGCCACCAACTCAAACCAGCTTCGCCGGTAAAAAAAAAAAAAAATCGTCATTTCAACAAGCTGCTCCGTTCATTTCCGGCAAAACGTATCTTCAACAAATCGGTATTTCCAATAAATATGTCCTCAAGATGACCACAATACTTCTCCGTGGAGTGTAACCAAATGCAGCTGCCAGATAAATGACAAAAGTTTACAATTTGAAGCAACCCAAGAGAAGAGAACGGCGCTCTTCTAGGTTATTACGCAGCGAGTAGGGGTAACTTCTTACTTCGTTTCGGGACAACCTATCGGTCCCACCTTCAAGGGTCAAGAACCCCCCCACCAAAAAAAAATGCGAAGGAGAGAGCAGTTCTCATCTACTTCACGGCAGAAGCCTGAAATCACGAATTACCCTTGAGAACACAAAAAATAAAAATTAATTTCCTCAGAAGTGTGTCCAAAAAGGTTTAACACTTTACCCTCATTACATAACCCTGCGCTGTTGCATTAACATCGTTAAGTGTCAGCATTCACAGTTCTACACGAATTCTGATATATAATACTGGCTTTGCTGTGTTCTTTTATCTCTATTTTGCTACAGTAATTTTAGTACTTCTGCCCCCGCTTTCTCACATTTCATAATTCCACTTCACCTTTGCATTCTAATTATGGAACATCGAAGCGATAAGCTGCCTTATCTCCTGGCTTGCTTTGGCGTTACACAATACATTCTTAGACACACTTTAGCAAAGTGCAAACACACTTATACACATTACAACTCGCGCAACACAATCATGTAAAATTCACAACAGATATGTTTCTAGCACATAAAGATATATTCACCACCCCAAGATGGGTTGTGGCCCAGAACGTAACTAGCCTGCAAGAAACACTGGAAGTCTCAGTTCCTGTGGGACAGTACCATATCATCAACAGACCCGAACTGCGATTCATGCAATCTTGCATATCATCACACTCATATGTCGTCATTCCTCACCATTCCAACCACATTACGCTGACGTAAGTGTAAAAACAAAGCTGTCCCTGCGTTTAATTAGGCATATAGAAAACAGAGGAACAGTTCCACGCTGTCGTAACCTCAGCACCAGAAGAGTGAGTCGAAACCGCACACAATCATGCGCGCGACCTAAATCGGATAGTGTAAGTTACAAATAAGCAATGTCACTATTTTATTAATATAAGGAATGAAGAAACGCCACGCTTAACTGAAAGCCAAATTAAATTGTTTACACTCTCCCAATAAAATCATAAATACACAAAATCTTAAAAACAGACTTTCAATAAAACGCTAATTCACAATTCTACCCAGTACATTACAACAAACTGCTGAAAACCAAAACACCAGAAACCACGCAATGACTGACGTACATCCCAAGCCCTTACTCTTTCATCTTTCCGTTTCTCAAAATGTTCGTGTTCTGTAGCAACTGACTTGACATGACCTTTCACATTCACAACACCGGGTCATCTGAAATAAAAAGAGGGTTCTACTCCTCAGAGAACGAGGAAGATAAAACTTCCACGAGCACACATTTATACCTAGTACTTCTAGAATCAAGAAAGAAGAGCAACATTAATCAAAAACACAGAGAGGTAACAGCTGCTTCCAGAGCTCTGCAGCTGAATAAGGATTCCATACGATTTATCAAAATGCAAGCTTTCAGAAGTGTAGGAAACACAGTATATTAGCCCTTTAAAGACAAAGATAAACCTGAATTTTTTTTAGTAGCAGGGCAGCCTAAGTTCGAATCCAAAGACTGTCATCCCCAGATGAAAACAGAATAATTTCTTACAGACATTCTTCTCCTTTTGCACTTTGTCCATCGTATAGATATCTAAGAACAAAAACACTATGTGGTGTGTTTCAGGCGCTATTCTTTGAGTCTCGTGGTCGTTCATTTTTCTGCAGCATTTTCATGTTATATCCCGCGGACCAGTTCTGTTCTCAGGAGCTTACCTGTACTTGTGAGCGTTTCTTCGGTAGCCAGTGACTGAGAATAGCTTGATCCAAGGGGTCCTACAGGTTAGGTGCATCTTGCCTGAAGACGGAAGCAGAACCGGCTCCCGAAACGTTGTGTTTTAGTGTTTACATATGTGTTACACGATGAACAAAGTCCAGAAGAAGACAAATGTATCTGTATGTTAAACACCAACGTCAAGACCTTATAGTGTTGAACAGTGATTTCTATCATTCAATGTGACAAATATTTTTGTAAGCAGAAAGCGGTTATGGGCAGCTCCTTAGGAATGGAATTGCTTAGGAATGTAAATCTTCAATTTCATGCCGACCTATTGAACAAAAGCTGAGGACGTACATTTGGTATTACGTAATTGTGTTATTCGGAACTCAGTGTCCGTTCCACCAGCAAGTCACAAGACAGCAATTAGTGCCCATATGCTGTCCAGTGGGAGGGTCCCTCAGCTTTCTACTGATATTCACAATTAAAATAACGGATAATGGTCACGACCCCGAAGTCTGTACTTTCCCCCCTACTGGAATTCAGCTGTGCGCTGAGCTGGCGACCATTTCAGTTGTCTGATATACAGCACGCACTCAATGTGTAATTGCACCAGAAATCGACTTACACTCTTACAAAGTTGGAGCCCGAGGTTTACGCCCGTTGATTAATATCGAGTACGCAGATATTGCCTAAGTGGAGCTCATCTCTAAGATTAACTATCAGTCGGTGGTCTCACTATCCACCGTTACAACTTATTGGCGTCCGAAAAAAGTTGCATCTTAGTGGTCTTTAGTGTGGATGTGCGGTAACACTTTGTACTAAGCGGTAAACAAACTTCGACTAGGTTTTAAAAACTATTGCATTAATGCTGTATAGAGAAATATTCGTTGTTTATTCTGAACATGAACAAACAAATGTATTATGAGAAACAAAACTACAAAACCAAAAACAAGTGCATACAAAAATATGTAAATTTATTGTACGTACTGTAAACAGCGTAGCTCCCTACATGTTGCGGCCACCTATTGTGGCCATCTTCAGGGAAGTGTTCTTTGAAGGATATATTACATAAAACGTCAAAACAGTTTGCAAATATAAAATGTTACGTTTTAAATAAAAGGTTTAAAGCTTGTGTTAAAATATAAAATGTTGATAAAATTATACAAAGCATATGAACACGCGATTCAGCACCAATAATTTCATCAATATTTTATATTTTAACATCGATTTTAAACCTTTCATTCATAAAATAACATTTTAAATTTGTAAGTTGTTTTGAAGTTCCACGTAATATATCCCTCAAATAACACCTCCCTGAAGATGGCCACAATAGGTAGCCGAGACATGTAGCAAGCTACGGTGTTTATAGTACAATAAATTTACATATTTGTATAAGCACTTTTTTTTTGTTCTCAAAAGGAATCATCAGCGCATGGTCGTGAATCATTTAAAATACACAAATGCAGTTTGCGGTCAGAACGTGGAATTCCTTAATGTAATATAATACTAAAAAGTGTACGTCAGCACAACTACTTTATTACTCAAGGTAATTATACAGGCTACATGTTTCGACTATAGATTAGTCATCTACAGGCCTATTTTTGTCATTTGAGTCACAAGATGCTATGCACACTTTGGGATCCCATCATGTTTACATCCATGGAATACAAAAAATTAAATCATTTGTCTCAAAGGGTGTGACGTGCAAATTGTGTTTACAACAGTGGTCAATTATGTATCCCATTGTTGTAAACACAATTTGCACGTCACACCCTTTGAGACAAATGATTTAATTTTATGTATTACATGGATGTAAACACAATGGGATCCCAAAGTGTGCATAGCATCTTGTGACTCAAATGACAAAAATAGGCCTGAAGATGACAAATCTATAGTCGAAACATGTAGCCTGTATAATCACCTTCAGTAATAAAGTAGTCGTGCTGACGTACACTTTTTAGTATTATATTACGTGGAATTCCTTAATGTTGAATCTTGTGGCACATAAAGTAACTGAAGTACTTTAAAGGGTTCGATGATGTTCTAATTCTGCATAATTTTACAAGAAGAGAGGCCATGTAGGTTACGTATAACGTAACATTGTGTCGCGTTCGCGTAGTCACTGTTGCAAAGAAAACTCAGTGCTGTCATGTTCATTTCCTAGTAACACGGAGTTGATTAATGAAATCACATATACCGACGACAGTGGACCGTACTGTCTGTGTACATTTCCCTTAATGTATGTCTGTTACCTCACAATTTCAAATAGCGGGCAACAGAATTATGTAAAGTATTCGTACCAGTTTATAAAATAACTTACCTTCCAACCAATCTGCGCCCTTTTCACACATTACACATAAAAAGCTACAATGAAAATGAAGAGCGTTCGTTTGCTCACAGCCTTCAGCGTCCAGTTTAGGCTAAACAGATCGTAAGGACATATTAAGTTGCGCAGTTTCTCACTGCTTGTTAAGTGCTGCCGTAATAGATTTTACGAGATCAGACGGAATTAATCAATTACGAAGGAATAAGTATTAAATATAATGGGAGTGTGTCTGTATTGTTGATTTAGTCATCAGGTATAGAAAATCGCATCTTTTCTGCGCCGCATTATATTGTCACCCCTGGCCTGTCTGGCTCTTACTTTATTTCTCCACACTATTTAGTAAAGGGAACGATTTTCCAGAGAACAAAAGAAGATGTTATTGAACGTAAAAACGTGTGTTCTGGTTTGCTTCACAAATTTTGTCTTAAATATTTCTCGTTCTACGAAGAATTCAGCAAGATATTACTACAAATGTAGAAACATCTTCACGTGAACTGCTGATTATTCTTGCCAGATTTTAAACAAGCTTGAATTTTCTCTACAGGTTTTCGAAAAATTCTCAAATACGAAATTTCAAGAAAATCTGTCCAGTGGGAGCCGAGTTGTTCCAGACGGACGAACAGATATGACGAAACTAACAGTCGCTTTTCGCAATTTTGCGAACGCGCCTAAAAATGTGGTATGTGCAACCCCGAAAGTCCTAAATGCAAATAAAATTAATTACCGTGTTCATACAATCCTGATAAAAGTATGTTCTTCAAGCAATTCACCTGCCACTTTCAGTCCGGAAGAGGACGGACTCCGGACTCAAAATGTGAAGCGGTATCGGGTGCCCAGTGCTACAATTTCTGAATACAAGCTGTAATCAATTACATCACATCCCTCAGTACAGCACATGCATTTGCCAGACAGGGTTGCTGGCATTTGCAAGCCTGCTACGGTCTGCATCAAGACGAGTGGCAGCAACACAAAGGAATCTAATTATTGATGCACTCGGCGGATGAACTCTGTAGGCATTGCAAGACCAATTCTTTCCCCCGCCCGAGAGAACAAAGCATCTTATCTGTGCTGTATGACAGTCACGACTATCAGTTTTATGCTGCACATTCGATTGCCACATACCGCATAATAAAAAGGCAGTCTTCTTTCATAAAATAACGTGTGGAGGAAACGGATAATTTTAATAATCCTGTAATTATATAAGCAGCTAATTCTTAAGGTAACAATACGTCATAAAGCAATCCGGACGTGCTTATAATTCGGTCGGAACTGCACTATTGGCCTTTGCAGATAAAAGTTATCTATGGATAGCAGCGTCTCTTGTTCGTCTTGTCAAGCCTTCCAACTTACCGGCGTGCATAATCAGGTCAACTACAATTTCGGAGTGTCACTCACGGTCTGTAATGTAAGGTCTGTAATGTAAGAAAGTGGATCACTGGATGCCGTAGCCAGTGATGGGAGGTGTCAAATTTCACGTCGAAATTTTAGCAGGTTTTGTACTAGTTTTACAGAAATATCGAACATAGAGGATCAATGCATCAGCCATCCTACCATTCGACAGCATAATCTCTGATATGGACAGCATCACACAGTACACCAAAATTACCAACTTTTAGCGGATTAAACCCATACAACTTAGTATTGTGACTCGCACTATGGAGGCTCCAATTTCGAAACTCCATCCGATACTGGATATAATTACAATTCATAACTATTCTCACACCCATGACGGAAATATCGATAAGTACCTTTAATCCTTATCCTGCTAACGTGGAAAATAGGGTGAGCTAGTGGTAATGCCAACAGATGGCAGATGGGGTTTAACTCGGCGTTTAAAAGGTTAAAGGTCCATGGCAGGATTTTACCACTCCTTCCTATTCATCATTTACAGTCATTCTTTCGTCTCTGCCACGCAACAAATAAAGCCACCAACGTAAAAAAATAAGCCCCCCCCCCCCCCCCCTTCTATATGACAGTAAGACTGCAATGCCTTCTACCGTTCGACAATAAAAACATGGCAATCATTACCCATCTAAGCTAAGAGATTATTCTGGCGGACCTTCAGATTTAAAAAAAAACCTCATCTGTTGGAAGTCGCGTTACTAACTACGAAAATATTTTCGCTGACCATACAGGTTGCAGCTTGCCACTGAAGAAAAAAGGGATATAAGGCAGTCATTTAAAATGATGAAAGGAGACCAAGAGAAATTCCGATCTGAGTATCAACGCGTAGTTAAACACGTTACTGGGATCATATAGTTTAACCATTTAACATTTAGTGGTTAGTATTTAATATTAAAAACCTCTGAATTCTGCTCGCACAATGTACTTGTTACGTGTTTCGAACGATTCGCTTAACAGTTATTATTTCCCTATACAGCATTAACCGCTAAGTATTGGAAATTCAAGACACAGTACGTACTCCATCAGGAAGGAACTGAGTTGTTTGACAAACAGGTATCAACGTTTCTGAGGAATGCGCCGCCTCCATCGTCAGGTTAGAAAAATATCCTATCGATGGAGGCACCACGTGCCTCCGAAAGGGTCGTACCTATCAAACTACACGGCGTGACATCCCAGAAGGCACTAATCTTCAAAACTGCAAATAGTTCGTACATGTCGAACTACAATAGCCTACATAAATTACACTAACAAGATAATGGCGAGAGGTACAAAACTTCCATGGGACAGGTCAAATGCGTCACTGTGTTTTGTAAGGTGGTGTCTAATATTTGCGAATCCTGAACGTGAATTTTGCATCCTTCTGGTGCCCAGAATTTTAGCATAGCTCCTACGAATACTGGACCGTTAAAAAGATACACGCGTTTCTCTTATAACGCTTCTTTACAAAATATGTCAAGTGAACTAAACTGGAGTTGGCCACCAATGAGAGTTGAAACATGTCTGCATAAACTGTGTAGCTGTGTTAACGGTGACAAGAATTTTGTTGCCGGAAAACTGCAGCGATATACCGAACACAGGGGGATGTCGCACTCCAAAACTGTCCACAGCCCAATGCCAGCGGTTCCGGCCCGTTGGTCGTCATTCCTTTCTACGATAGCGTTCCCATTTAGCAGCTTTTGTTTTTACACACTTGGTTATTTTTATAATTATAAATATTCCGAGGAAGATAAATATATTTAGGCCTCAGAAACACATCTAAAATTTACGCGGTTGGCACTATTTCAGAAAGGCAGAACTTCTATAGCGACAGCTAACAGAAAATGCACTCTAATAAAACTTTGAGGATGAGGTCAGAATGCTACTCCACTATCCGTGTGGGGATTGACAGAATGCAAAGTCTTCACGAAATACTTTGTTACTTTGCTCCTGTTCCTGCCCCCGTACGCCGGAGGTAAACAGGTCGTGTCATGACCGCTATCTGTTTACTTCAGCCGAATCCAAGAACAGTACCTTAATCTTTGGACTAACATTAACCTGAATGAGATTTGAAGATTCAGTTCGTAATGCGCAGAAAACACTCTCCCTCTCGGTTATAAAAACAAATCAGTCAATGCTGTATAGGGTAATATCCGCCGTTTGTTCTGACATCCATACAGAACGCATATCCTACACTAAATGCAACGTTTGAGCATAAGGTAAGATTTCTGAATGTCTAATTGCGTTGTGCATAAAGTAACCATCAGATAGTGGGTAAAGCAGGTTACAGTGCGTCTTTTCTACACTCCCCAGACACCTTCGTGGAGCGTTCTGAATTAAGAACAGGACCAAAGTACTGTACGCATTTCGCTTTTCTAAAAGATTAAAATCTCCATCAACAATCAGCAATTAAGCACAAATGGTTACAAACACTCTCGAGTCAGGTAGAGAAGTCGCGCAATAGAACACAAATGGAAGGAGGAAGTTGATTTTAAAGGTAACACCTCTAGCATTCTAATGAGTTACAGCCTTCACTAGAAAGTATGACAGAGAAAACGAGGAGGATAATTATAGGGCAAAACGAAGTTTAGACCAGGGGGAAACACAATGTACATGATGCAGGCTACCAGCTACCTGAAGAACAGGTCCGCCTAACCCGTATCTCGCGGGCAACATGCTGCCCGCGGAGACATCTGAAATTAGAAGAAGTCTTTAACCCCTTCCATGGCAAAGCCGAGAAAGAATGACGAAGCAATTCCAAAAACTTAAGAGCTGTTTAATAATGGATTCATACATTACACGCCCAATTCATGTTTTTGTCTGTGTTAAAATAGACACCTTAAACTACTTTGTAGATTGAATTTTTTATAATTTTTTCCTCCAATTGCCATTATATTTTATTGTACACAACGTACAGAAAAATACATTGTTAAAATTGTAATAACATGCGTACTTATTCGCTCTTCATTTTGTGTATGGAATTCCGTGTTGCCTGCATGCATACCAAGTTTTACCCCAGTCGCCCGTACCACAGAAAAGTTAGATCAGACCTGATGTAAAAGCAGTGTTGCCATTCTATTGCCCTAAAACACAGTACCTAACCAGGAACATACGATACACAAGAACCATCGCTTCTGTAATCAACTCCATCGAGGAGACCCTTCATGAGACACCAACAGTCGCTGAGATATTCGAGGAACATCCAGCCATATGAAGGAACCCTAATAAAGATTCCCAAGATTCATTACCGCGATCACAAAAGACCGCCAACAGCAAGTGTGTATTTCAAGCGAAATGGACATAGTACGCGAACGCGCATGCTCTCTCTCTCTCTCTCTCT
>Ga0131853_10009642_pt1 | contig 17670 bp, 13 predicted proteins | sample TergutLab28metaG_FD_92764 | JGI IMG/M metagenome (GOLD analysis project Ga0131853, IMG submission 92764) | Labiotermes labralis P1 segment gut microbial communities from Petit-Saut dam, French Guiana - Lab288 P1 (version 2) (version 2) | ecosystem: Host-associated > Arthropoda: Insects >... | reverse complement strand
TCCTATTGTTTCATTCACTTACGCTCCTGCCTGTCTCTGCTTAAAGTGTGGTGCGGTCTTTATACTGTTTTCTCTAGTCTTACGAGGTGGCTGCCGGCTTCTTTAGAGTGGTGGTGGGTTGGGTTGGGCTCCTCTCCCTTTGTAGCTTACCCTTCCTGTGGGGGTGAAGCCATTCACCTCCACAGGAAGGGTAAGCTACAACGGGATAGGAGCCCAACCCGACCCACCACCACTCTAAAGAAGCCGGCAGCCACCTCGTAAGACTAGAGAAAACAGTATAAAGACCGCACCACACTTTAAGCAGAGACAGGCAGGAGCGTAAGTGAATGAAACAATAGGAAAACCCTCCCCCTTGCAGAGAGTCACGAAGTGGAAGAACAACGGCCAGCAAATAGCTTCAATCACACCACGTGCTTTATATTACAATAGCATTGTAGATAAGTTACCTAACCATATTATACAGTGTAAGGCATATGGGATCCTAAATGCACAAAATAAAACCTGTAAAATGTTAAACGGTTCTTAGATCAGCCTGATGATGACTGTCACAAGTCGAAACATGTCGCAGTAGTGTTATACCTTAAATATTAATTGTGTTGACGGAAACATTTTGTAATAAAGTAAATATTCTTATGTACAGTTTTGTGAAGCTATCACTTCCTTCCTCTCAGGTCCAAATATCTTCCTCGGCATCCTGTTCCGCAACACCCTCGGTGTATATTCTTCCCTCATTGGGATAGACCAAGTTTCACACTCAAAACAGCGGACTAAGTTCTAGTTAGGTGTGTTTTTTAATCGTAACTGGTTTAGAAAGCACACACCATGACAAAAGATTCTAAACTGGTTGGTAGCAAGTATTCACCAAATTTAAGATACTTTTCCTGTATAAAGCAAGATAATATTCTTGTCTTGGCTTACTTTTTTGTCTTGAACATGCAAAGATGTTACAGAGCATGGATAGCAGATTGACAGTGATGAGCACTGTATGAGTATCTGATACTGATTACTATCATTACAGTCATGAAATTAAGGATACTGTAATAGGTATCTGTGTATAGGAAAAGAAGAAATGCAGCTGAAACCAGTATGCAAATTAGAGGATATTTAAATATATATATGAAAATAAATAATAAGAAAATATGTAGATTGTGGTGACATGAGTTTCGCTGTACTAGATCAGTGCGTGCCTTTGTGAAGATAGTTATGAAATTCAAATTGGAATACAGAATGTTACATTTGAGAAACAAAATTCCACATACCTGCAAACTTTATACAACTCATGATGGCCTGTGCATCTGTGACAACTTCAGAGATGATATTGAACTGTGGAAGTATTTCTAGAAGATGTGGTGCCACAGTGCGTGCACCCAGACATTTGGCAACACTGAATCACAAAGAACACTATTATTTCAATTCATATAATCATCAAAGTAAAGTGTTCTATCCCATTATTTCACTAGCACCAAGCACTGCTGTGCTGTGGTATCATCAAAAACGTCATGCATACTAATATTTTGTTGCAGAAGATTCTTATACTGAAATGACAAAAATTCCTAGCGTATCTGTAACAAGGAACAATGTGAATTAGTGTCCCAATAGAACCATATCCACTAGACAACAAAAAACATTCCTATAATGGCTTACAAACCAACTGCAATGACCTTTATTGGCCGACTGCCATAATTAATAAAATTAAAGTATGTGTATTCACTGTTTACATGAATAAGAAGTGGTTAAACCATCCAAAACATCTATCAACATAAATACAATATAATTCTACTTGTTTAAGGTCTTTCACTCTGTCTTTTGTAGTCAATATTGCAAGTTATTGAACCCTCTCAGTATTACTGATTATAAGTTCTGTCAATAGCAGAGTGGCATGTTCTTCTTTGTCATAAAATATTGTAAGCAACTCAGCATTGGTCTTAGGCATACACAAGAATGTAACAATGGATGTTATCAGAGTAACTGTCGTGGAAATATTACCTTGTAATTGTTTCAAGTGCAACACTTTTCTTGGCTTTTACAGACAGGTTGAAACAGTCAGCACCAATTGTTTCCATAGCAACCACAGGTACATCTTGCCAACCTAAACACAGTAAGTAAAATGTTTATATCCAAAGTCATTATATTATCTGATCCATATTGGTCACTGAAAACTGCAGGAGGGTGAATGTAACCTGGATATGATTTGTATGATAAGCAAGCCAACAGGAAGTGACCTATGATATGGGTCAGATACCATAAGGACCCTGTATATTTTACTTGCAAGCATGATGTGTGTGTAAGCTATTTATAGCTTGTGCAGGTTTTAATTTACTGTAAAATTTCAGTAACTCAAATTTTGAAGCACCTCAATGTGCAATTTTGTACAAACTTCTCTTATTCCATGAGTCAAAAACATTCTCCAAATAGCCTGTTCTCAAATACCCTCAGTTGATGTCATTCTCTTAAAATGTAAGAATGTGCAAAACTTTATCTCTCTGCGAGAAGAATGTAATTTGGAAGTACCCCCTCTACCTGACTTATGACCATCCCACTTACAACCAACCAAAGTAATGACCAAAATTTCCTTAAGAAAATTTCAGTTCCAACTATTATAAAAATGCCATTAAAATTTCATTTTGAACTACATTCAAAATTGTGTGTGTAAATTGTTGGTTATCACAATTCTTGTTATATGGATGATGCCTGTTATTATTATTATGCTACATAAAGACTATCTGAATCTCCCTTGACCTGCTGAAGGATGTTTATTCTACAACATTTCATATTTTAAACTTATGACCAGATTTTCAGAACATATCATGTTCATAAGTTGGAGAGGAGCTGTACTTGAAAGGAAATTTCTAAGTTAAATGCATATTTGAACCTAAGTTTGATAAATGAACTACAGCATGAAGCACATTACACAACAAAGAACTTTTATGGCCAAGTGGAAGACAAACCTGCAGTTAAAAATAAATATTAAACAAATCTTGAGGAAGTCGATTGTGATGATCTACAATGTATTATGCATGATTTCAGGCTTCCACCGCGAAGTGGACCCTTGAAGATGGGACCAATAGGTTGCCCCGAAACATCGGTAAGAAATTACCATTACTTGTTGTGTAATAACCCAGAAGAGTGCAGTTCTCATAAACTGTATTATGCTATTCAATATATTGACCAACAGTTACACATAATAAAATTCAATATTGTATTGTATTATGTGCATTTGTTGGTCAATATATGGAATATATGAAGATGCACAGTATGAGTAACATACAAAAATGTATTATACTAATCTAGGATGTATCTTTCGTAATGGTGATTAACCCTTTATATTTTATGATGTCTGTGAAATAATTGAAGGAGAGAAGACTTTAACTCACCTACTTTTTCAAGGCCCTTCATAACACCTAATAGCAATCCTCCACCTCCAACAGAAAGAACAATAGTGCTTGGCTTACTGGGAAGTTGAACTTTGAGTTCTTCCACCAAAGTGGAATTTCCTGCCCTGTAATAATTAAATGTCATCTTCTGCTTTTCTTATATGTGCACAGCAATATAAATCATTCATTCACAGCAACTCCTGAATTTCCAGTCGGAGTTTTGTGGAACCAGATACATCAGGCTGTCATACTGCAGAGTGCTTAATAGGTCACTTAAAATTTTGAAGCAAAACTTTATACTAGTTTTCAGATAATTTAACTTCATATCTATGGGCTTGATTTGTAAGCTATTTAATGGTGTTTTATCAGTTGTGAGTAATATTTAGCATCACTCAAAACGAGACATGATTAAGCAAATTGACAAGGAAAGTACCTATTGCAGGGTCCCATTCTCAATTTGAAAAGTGAGACTGGAGAAGAAAACAAGGAAATCTTCAATGAGAATGAATAATATCCCAGTTACAAAATTAGACTGGATACTTACAAATACAGGACAGACATACTTCAACTTCAGCTACATGAAGTGACTTCCGAGATCCATTATGTGGGGATGCATGTGTCATATATTGGCACAATTTATGGTTAAATGATAAGAACTTTTCTTGGAGTATTGAAAATAACATATTAAACATCAAACTCGTGATTATAACAACCATGCTGGGGAAAGAACCAGCAGAGATAACTGATAACAACAGACAATGTGAGTATTATTACAAATAATTTTCTTTTGATGTTACTGATCACAATTTCTATTGTAGGTCTCTCAGTCTAATAAATGACACTAAATGCACAGTTAGTTGTTTGTTCCAAATAATCTACTGATGCTTCATTCCATTCAGGAACAGTGGATTAGCTTTCTTGTATATTGAAATCATTGTGGTTTCTCTGCCCTCATTTTTATCTACTTCAATTGTATGGCCCTTTTGCTCAGTGCTTTATAACCAGGGATTGTACAGTAAACTTTAAATCATTGGGTTCACATTCTCATAACATTCCCTGCACTTCACAATGGTGTTTACCTTAATCGAATGAACTGTTCCCTCATCAAGACATGTTTATACATGTCTACAAATAATCACTTTCCCTTATTTGCTTATAGTATTCAGCTATAATATGAAGATTCAAATCTTCAAAACATCCAAATCCATTTACCAAATAGCACAGTGTAACATCCCAGAAGACTTAAATCTTCAGCAACACCACTGTCAGAACATCAAACCTCACAGCTTCATTATATGACATCATTGAACAGAGCATTTAAGGTTGTCATTCTCACCCATACACATCAGGAGAAGTCCTAGTAGGTTATGGTTGTGAAAAATAATTTGTACTGAAGTACTATAAAATCTTATATGTTAAAATTAAAGCACTTACAGTAGTACTGAACCTGTTGCATTTTCCTGTGAGAAAGATACAGAACTAGTTGCAAACAGGTGCCGTGTATATATATATATATATATACACACACACACACACATACATACATGCATATATGGAACAAGAAATAACTTTCATTCATGGTGTATGAACCTGACCTATATATTGTACATGAGATATTCTGAAAATGTGCAGCAAAACAATGTAAAATTTATATATAAGAATACATATACCTAAGCAGATGAGATGGTCACTATAGGTATAATCATGTCTATAATATTTTGGTTTTTACTTACCTACTTACTTACTCACTCACTCACTCCATGGAGCAGAGTCCTTCTTGAGAAGCTAACTGGTTTGCTGCTAGTCAAGAAATTCCCTGCATTGTATGGAACCTGAAGGTTTATTACCGCATTCACAAGTGCCCGCCACCTGTCCCTATCCTGAGCCAGCTTGATCCAGTCCATACCCCCACACCCACATCTTGAAGATACATCTTAATATTATCCTCCCATCTGTGCCTGGGTCTCCCCATTGGTCTCTTTCCCTCAGGTTTCCCCACCAAAACCCTGTACGTGCCTCTCCCCTCCCCCATACGCACCACATGCCCTGCCCATCTCATTCTTCTTGATTTTATCACTCGCACAATATTGGGTGAGGAGTACAGGTCATTAAGTTCCTCATTTGTAAAAATCAATATTTTGATTTTTACAAACATTTTTGAAAAGGAAAGTTACTTATTTGTTGTGACTAATTAACATCCATACCAAACTTCTGGATGATTATAAGGACTTAGAAATGTATATCCTGGCTTCTCAGCCTCTTTAAGTGCAGTTTCTTCTGCAGCATTGTAAGAGGACCCCACAATCTGTAAGAAGGAGACAATGAAATTCATATTTCACATTCACTGAGCACATTATAAAAATAAGTAAGATGCAAAGTGTGCCTCCATTCCTGTGGGCCTGTCTCATTCATTCATAACACACTGTAATCTGTGAAGACAAGAATGTGTATGAAACTGGACCAGCTGCTGCAAACCTGAAGGTGAAGGCAGCATGTTCCTTCAGCCCATACAGTGTCAAAACTCTTAATGCTGCGATTTGTATAAGCCAGTTTTACCAACAGCGTAACAATGAGAAAAATTAACAGCCCTCTTTTGAAAAAGTATGTATACTTTGTGTTTCCTTTGAACACTTCTGACTTGCCTTCCATCTCTTCCACAAGGTAATCAACAGGCAAAAGTTTTATTAAAAGTCTAGTCAGGCAAAACATTGTCTGTACCTGGACTTGTGCTCCATTGTCTCTAATGAGGTTTACACATTCTGGTTGTGTCCCAACTGGTACAAACACAGTACAGGGAATACCAATAGCCTTCGAGACACATGCTGCTGCCACACCGGCATTGCCACCTGATGATGACACGAATTGCTGACAACCTCCATCCTTCATCTGATTGACACCACACAATTTCAGTGAGATTCTGTGATACATATCCAGCACAAAGTGTGTACAGTGGTCTAGTAGTACCACAGTACAACCTCAAGGTTATGCTGATGAATGTTCATAAGATGCTACCCCAGTGGTATGAAAATCTGACTACAATTTCTTAAATTCATAGAATGAACTAAAATCCTACTGTGGCAATCACCTGCATCAAAGTTTTCTTAATATCTATTGAAAACTCATGTTTTCATCAGAATTATGCATTGTCATGGCTGATAGTCCAAAACAGAGTTTTTTGTGCCTTACTCACTGGGAGTTTTGAATCTTACATGGTACTTATGCCATTTTTTTTTTATAATTAAAAGACGAAACAACACCGATAGTAAACCTTCATAAACTGAAATATTACTTAAGGCCACAGCTTCAATTTAACACAATGGTTAAGAAGTTATTATTCAACAGCAGCCTAAGTTGACAGTACAAATTGGTACTAATAGAGAAACCACAGTGTGTGTGCTTATTATAATATTAACTGTTATTTCTTCATTTACATACCCCTGTCACATATTTACAAACACAAATCTAAGAACCACAAACTGTCTTACCTTTATTGCCAACTGCCCAATACCTCGAATCTTGAAGGAACCAGAAGGTTGGCAGTTTTCCAATTTCATGTACACTTCTGTAGCACCTGGTATTAATTTTGACAATGCTTTGCTGAGTTTTAGTGGTGTCACACAGTGCAGAAGTTCATTTTCTTCTTTGAGTCCGTAATAATTCATATTCAGTTAATTAGCCTCCAATGTGTTTTACTAAATTATGAAAATTTTTACTTGTGATGTTCTTCCAGATGAGAGCTGCATCAGTCTGTAGTTCACTCTCTTCGAGTGTTCCCTTATCTCATACTCATTTTTACCATGTTTCATTAGATATTACTTCAAGGACATTTATATAACCATCATACACAATGATTAAGCTATATATGTTGTGTGTATATTATAAGCATGAGTTTATGTAATAGCATCAAATGACGGGAGTTAATACTCCGAAAATGACGGTAACAAATCAGAATCACCTTCATACAGGACTGAAGAGAGGAGAAGGAAATTCACCATTTACTTTAGAATCTGTCTTCCATATATTCGTGGATGGATGCTTTAATAATAATAATAATAATAATAATAAAATAAAAATTTAAAAAAAATCTGATTTGGATTTTAATGACCACTAGGTAGTGGCCTGTGGTGGTTAACAGTGAGACTTCTGATTCTACAGCACAGTAATTCCTCAGTGACTACCTAATAACTGCTCTGGGAGTATGTCTGCCTAAGTCAAAATCAGGGAATACCTTACAAAAAATACAATGAAACCACTTAGAAATTCAGTATACATCTGATGCAGTAACACTAACATAATTAGACACAAGAATTTTTAAACAAATAGGACTGCTGGAATCTCTCATAGCGCATGACAAGGATGCCCCATTTCATTTACTCTTATCAATATTAACACGTGATGTCATGACAGATTGGTAGGCAAGCTGACAGTAAAGTTGTCAATGTGAGGATCCAAAAGGCATGAAGGAGTGAATATTTTAGTATAATTAGAATCCTTATAATAAAACCAACTGGATGCACTAATCTCTCAAATTTATTTTTGGAAGAAACTCTACATGTTTCAGACAGTTCATCTGTCCATCATCAGGAGTTTTTCACTGTACACACAGCAATTATACATGTCATACAGGTTTGCTGACACCTTACAAGCAAGCTGTCAGCAAACCTGTATGACATATACCATTGCTGTGTACAGTGGAAAACTCCTGATGATGGATAGAGGAACTGTCCGAAACATGTAGAGTTTTATTCCAAAAATAAATTTGATAAATTAGTGCATCTAGTTGGTTTTATCATAAGAATCTATCACAATGCATGGTCACCTGAACGTTATAATTAGAATGTTATCATTGATAATGTAAAGTGGCACTGCCTAATGTTTACAGATGATTATGGAGCTAGGGCAAAATCAGAATGTGATTTCTAGAAGACAATACACAGGATTTCCAGGATATCAATAAACAAGTCTCCCATTTAAAAACAGAAAGAGATATCTTCAAGGGATAAGTTAATGATAAAGCACAAATTCTTAACCTAATTAATCTCGATGTGCCAGGTCAACATCTTCCAAATTAAGCACCTCAAACACATAAATTAGTGGACTTCTTTTTGTCATCCTGTTAGTGGAAACTACTGCTTTTACTGCACAGACTCATGTGTCATTTCAATTTTCTGTACAATGAACTGTTCAACGTATTGTGTCTGGATGCTCTCATACTCCATGCTAGTCATAAGTGTGTCAGTTTTGTAATAACATCTATACATTACCTTTAATAAAACCACCGATGTAAGTATGTAATATTAGCTCTGTGGCTGCAGCTCATGATCATCTTTATAGTGATCTGACTATGTACACATATTCCTGAACTGTAAGTCACTGTTTGTCCACTGTAATTCAGAACCAACCACCAGACCCTCATGTTATAATAGTAATAGGTAATAACGACAACACCATACCAATCAGTGTACCATAGGAACAAAACAATCCTGTGTCCAACAATGGTTACAGTAACTACAGTATGAGAGGTACACAACGAAGTCCAACCTACGGCTCGCGTGCCATACAACACCGGCACATGACCAGCAACTCCACTACAACAACAACTGTGAGTCTACCTAAGCCACTTATAATTTCCGTAACGTGCATACCACGACGACGTCCAAGACAATGCACACACTAGATAAAGTGAATACAACAATATAGTTAATTAAACCATACTGAACTGGAAGTACACAGAACTGCGCACATTATAAGTGTACAACTTCATCAATCCAAAAAAAACAGTGCTAAAAAAAATATGTGCTGTGTAAGACCCACAGTCCCGATCACATAATAATATGGAAACCAACTCACAACAGTTATGACCTTAAACTGTCAATAACTTACTTAAAAATCCCAATTGATACTTAATGTGAACGATCCTCCCCCTACGTACAATCACATACAATCATACACAATCCGGAAAAGTGTTACTACGGACTGCGGCAAGACATTCGTCCATCCCAGCAAAGTGGAACTTCAGAAAGTTATATATTTTATACTTAATTTTATATCCAGTAACATTTTAACCGTCAATACAAGACTTATAAGCTTGAAGGTTTTTAATGTAAACAATGGGATCCCATTGGAAAAAGCTAATGAATGTACCTTAATTAACACTATTCCTTGTTGGCCTGATAATGGCCTGGTAACAGCCGAAACATGTAGCCAAATATAACCAGTTGTAATAGTACAACTGTTTTATATGTTGTGTAATGATGGCATAATATAATAAATAATAGTACTAAACTTTATGATCAAAGAAAATTATATAAACATATACAATATCTAAATCCTTGAGCAGATTGCTTTATTTTAAATACATATTCTAAAAAAATCAACAAGCATACATGTAAAATCAATTAGTATTTCAGTGTACAGTGTTCTGATCCAGTTATTAAAATCGTATGACACATTTACTACTCAGCGCAAAGACATGATTGGCTCGCTTGATGCAGACTACAATGTATCATTCCACCATGCCAGTCCATGTGAGAATTGTGGTGCAGAAAATGACACTGGACATATTTCTCCCTGACCACTTTGGTTTTCATCTGCCAGTCCTACTCCATGAATCCTCCACATTTCATACATGTCACTGACATCATATAATCTTAGAAGCTCACAGTGTCATTAAATGAAACAATTCTACCAACATTCCCAATAATTTTTCCATCTATCACCAATGCATATAATCTTAGCAATTGGCAGCATCTGTAAACAGAATACTGCTCTACAACAAATATGAAATATTATCACTAAATTAGATTAACCCTGCTTGTGTTGGCTACATTTCTAGAGCATAATTTCTGCCACAACATATTTTTTGTTTAACTTATTTTAGAATTGGAGGAGCAAAATTAGGCCCTACATAAATTAAAATGTAACACACAACATGGTTTCAAACAAAATGGTTTCAGGTGATATTAATAACATGAGAGAAAATCCCATAAAAGATTCCAGACTAAAGAGGCTAAGCTTTAAACAGCCTCTCCTGCATTTCTTGCTAGCTTACAAATCTGTTTTTGAAACACAAAATATTTCATCTGATAAGCAGCTAAAAAATGTTCCTACTCTCCAACAAGGGACAGAGTCTGTTACTTCAGCAATGTGGTCATTCACAGCTGGGAAATCTGTGTATAAAATAAGCTAGTGCATGCTGGACACTAGCATTTACACACCAGCAGGAAGGACTGGTAGCAATGAAATGGTGGTGCTTTAACCGAAATGAGTAGCACCCAAAGGGTTCAGTAACATGAACTGTCCTGCAAACAGTTAACATGCTACAGTACTCAGCCAGAGGAAAACTCCACAGCTCCAATACAAATCATTAATGAACTGGATAAATTTTTGTAGTTTATCTTATGTTGGGCAGGCATATACTTTGTCACAATGCAGATAGACATGTATGAGGAATGGCCAGAAAGTTAAGTTTACATGGCACTTGATTTAATGCATAAAGAACCTACAAATATTGTGATTGCATCACAGGAATTCACTGTAAGAACTCATTTTCAGTGCTAAATCAAAAACATGTTGGTCATTAATTTGAATACAAAAATGTTTGTGATACAGTGACCAAAACACACAAATATGGAATTCCATCACAGGCATGACAAAGGTACTGACTGTGATGGGGCTACAAGCAGAAGTAGTGGGAAAGCAGCACAATTAAAAGTAAACTGTTCACATTGGGGATGAAAACACAGATCCTAAAATACATGCCTTTTAGTTTATTTTGATTGACCTCCACATACAAAGATGCAGTCCCGTTACAGGCCTGGAGTGGCCCAGAGGGTTCCACGAAGTTAAGGTTCCCATATTTCACATACAATGATAGTCTTATAAAAATATAGGGAAGGTTAAATCATATCTGAATCCAATGAAAATGTACCATACAGTATCTCCTCAAAGCACTATTTACAATTACAACAGACAAAAACGTTAGGGAATGGAGGGAGACGGAAACTATAAATAGGAACAAACTAATTAACTTGTAAGTTTAGTAATACATATCTGATACAAAAGTTTATGTTTAAGAAGTTCACAATATGCTACTTTTTCTTCTTTAGGTCTTCAAATCTCCTTGTGAGATCATCAAAATCAATGTCATCATTTCCACGATTTCCTGGACGAAGTGTTTCATCTGGTGGAGGGAAACTGTCTGTTGGGACTGATGGTAACTCGGGAAGATCCAAGAAACCATCATCACTTCTTGACTGCTGACCAGGTCCACCATTGTTGGGTGACAACTTCGAACGGGGTGAAGGTTTTGGTTTGTCATCACTCTGAAACAAAAACACATAAAACGCGTCACATCAACGGTTCTTTCACATGCTGAATTCTATCACCAGATTCTTCTACCATTTAAGGTAGTTAAAATCCTGGACCATGGAAAAAAATACAATGTGTTATAGAAACTCCAGGGCTTCCAGAAGACACACTTTGCTGTACTAAATACTGCAATACAATGCGTATGCATTAAGAAGAATTGGACACTACTTGCCATTCCAGTATTTGACATGTGACAAATAAGCTATGCTGTGTACCCATCTTCTATCTCTACCAAGTATGCAGTGGGGCTATTTTGGGTCCCTGGACGTGCTGGAGTACGAGGTAATGAGATCGCTGATGAGCTTGTGAGGGGCATCTCTGATTTGGGGTTCTTTGGACCTGAGCCAGCCCTGGGAGTCTCTAGACAAGATATACAAAAAAGGCCCAGTCGTTGGTTAGTCAACCAACAGTGGGCAAGATGGCGAGGCCTTGGCGACACCCAAAGACAGGCTCAAGAACTAATCTCAGGACCTAGTCTGGGTGCCAAGGCTAAATTTCCATCCTTTAATAGGACTCAACCCAGGGTTGTAACTGGTCTACTTACAGGGCATAACACCCTGAGGAGACATCTTCACCTACTGGGGCTGCTGGACAGTCCATTGTGTAGCAGGTGTGGGGTGAAAGAAGAAACCTTGGCCCACATTCTTTGTGAGTGTGAGGCCTTGGCTTCACTCAGACATGCGCATCTGTGCTCCTTTTTGTTGGAGCCAGAGAACATTAAGAACATAAACTTGGGGGCCATCTGAAACTTCAGTAAAGTAACAGGGCTCCCATGAATTGACATGGGGCACAAAGGGCCATTATCTAAAGGCCTAGGTGCATTGGGATGGGGAGGTCCCAAACCCACACGTAATCAATCAATCAATACCCACTTTCCATGTCTGTGGATAGGAAGAGACAAGCCCATTCCATGCCTCTCCGAAAGTCCCAGTTTAACAACTACCAACTTTTTTCTGTGAGGTAACATGAAATTCACTGTCTGTGCTGAATGAGTTGGCAATTTGCAGGACTTGTGGCAAAGAACAGCAACAATGACACCTGCACTACTGAGCATGGTGGGAACTCCGTCTGAATAATGTCATGAGGATGGCATGACTGTGAACAGAGCATATAATGAGTTGTACTGATTCATAATCATACCTTACAAATATTTCCATGTTGCTATTTTCAGTACCTTTCATTTGTTGTGTGAATAAATAGAATGTTACCAAGCCCCATAATTCTTTCTTCAAAACTCTGCACTGCACATTTGCTTGCACTGCAGAATGTCCATGAATGTCTGACTTTTATTCTGATGTAAGTCATGGTAATGAATGGGCAAGATTTTGACAGTTATGAGCTCAATATTACCTGATGGTTTCAGTTAGTATTAACAATTTGTACCTGTTTGTTGTTATCATGAAGATCAGGGGGAAAGCTGCTGTATGGAGGTGGGGGGGATTCATCCTGAAAATAATAAAAAAATCACACAACTACATTACATACTACATGCATCAGCAGGCCAGAAAATTCCCTTTCATGCATTGTAAAACAGAAAAGTTGCTATTCTGAAGATACATTCACTCTAAATAAATTGCAGACACAAAGTAAAACAAAGGAAACGATGGAAATTTTGATTCTTCTGGGATGGGCACTATGATTCTTTGAAACATCAGTTAACTATTTACCACCTGAAATGGTGTAACATTCCAGAAGATTGATTCTACAGCAACACTGCTGTTGAGTACTCCAAACTTCATAAATGAAAATCTTTACACTTTAATCAACTGGTCTGAAATAAATATATGTTTAAATATACAGAATCTATTTTAATTTCTAAAAAAATTGTTGGCACAATACAAGTATGCTGCAATGAGCCCTTCTTCACCATTTCTTCCATATTCCTCTCTCTACATCATGAACTTCCCTCTCAATCAAGTCCTAGTTTTGCCACAGTGCTATACGCTGAGGACCAATTTCATTTCATGGTCATGATAAAAGTAAGTGAAGATTATTTACTACTTACTCTGCGGAGCAGAGTCCTTCTTGAGAAGCTAACCAGTTTTAAGCTAGTCAAGAAATTCCCCGCATTTTATGGAACCCTAAGGTTCATTACCGCATTCACAAGTGCCCACCACCTGTCACTATCAAGAGCAAGCTCGATCCAGTCCACACCCCCACATCCCACTTCCTGAAGATCCAACAAAATATTATCCTCCCATCTATGCCTGGGTCTCCCAAGTGGTCTCTTTCCCTCAGGTTTCCCCACCAAAACCCTGTATATGCCTCTTCTCTCCCCCATATGCACATTTCATTAAAAGATTTGTGATGATAAAAACATTATTATTTTTACAAAGAAATACAAAATAAATTCAGGATCAAGACAAAAGCTTCACAAATATGATCACATGCAAATTCTTGTTCATAAGCAGACAGACATGAACTTGAATATTAATCCCCAATTCAACCTTACACTACAAACCACCATCTAATAATACCATCAAGAAAGTGTTACATAACCTAAAAATACTTAAACCAGAGCATACTACGAGTAAGAAAATGGATCAGATGGAGATATTTCAACACTGAACATGCAAATAAGTGGGTATGAGAGCATTTTTATCAAGTCCCTGAGCAAAACACCTGCTTGTATCTGCTGGCAATTAGATACAAGCATTCTATGCAGCAAGATTTTTGTGAAAGGTACAGTGGCCACTGACATGATAAAAGCATTCTCCGTATATGTAATGACAGTTGTGAGAGGAAGAACCATATTTCTGCTGAATAGGCAATAATAACTGAATTTACATGCATAAATCTGTGTATGGTAAGCATGGAATTTCCATACACATTAATGCTCAAAGTGTTTGACTGTGCTGAAAGAAGCAGAAAAAGATGTTGAGGTCAGTCTCCCTCAGGAAGCAAAACTGAAGAGTGTGGTCATGTGGTTAGCACTCCTCACATTTGGGAAGTTCCTGGTTCAAATTTTGGTTCACAAACTGTGTTAGGAGTTTTCTCAGTTCTGCCAGACAAATACTGGGACAGAAACTTAAAACAGCTCTAATCACTTCCTGCATATCATGTAGAATTTTAAGTTCCCTTGTTATCCAGAGCAATATGTGTCCATGTAGTTAAATGAAAGGAGCTGATCAATCAGTTGGTCAACCATAAATCACAAAAACAAACACAGCCAAGCAATTATTCCACCAGAAAGGATCCAGAAGCCAAAGAAAGCTAATGTAATATCATCCTAAAAATACAGGACAATCCACGTAATATTTTGTGTGACAAATGTCAGTTTAAAGCACATGAAATAAACTTCACTGCTGGAATCCCTTCCTCCAGTGTAGATGAAAACAAGTGAAAGTCTAGAGTTCAATCTGATATCTGCAGCCACTTTACTGCAAAGTTCAAGTTGAACCTTGTGGAATTTTACGATTAACTTGAGTGCCCATAAAGCCAATAACCTTGGTCAAATCATTCACCAGAGAACTTTAGACTTTTCTTGTAGAGGACAAACAATTTTGAAGCCTCTGGCAAAGAAATACAGTATATATACACACTTATACTGTGTATATATATATATATATATAAAACAACAACACCACCCAAGGAATGCAAGTATTAAGAAGTTTGAATTCAGATTAAGAGATGTGACATTATGTTGAAAGTGGCTGACAATATTCATCCTTCAACCTAAGGCAGGATTTTTACATTTGCTGCTGTTCTTAATGAACATGCTACAGACCTTAAGGTTTGTGTTCAAAGGTTTTGCTGCTGCGTCAAATCCAGGTCCCACACTATCATTCCCAGGAGGGATGTTATATGAAAAAGGCACACCATACCCTAATGGAGCATTCGGTGCATGGGCTGGCAACTGGGGAGGCGCAACAAATCCACCAGCACCAGGTGGAATCTTCTGTTGATCCTGAAAAGAAGGTTCATGAATCTTAATGACAGTTTATAGCAGATGCTAATTAAACAAATTTAGTACATAAACAACTCAGAAGATCAAACACAGACTAAATGCCTGTATTGGAGACAACAAAAGGATACAAAATATAGTGTTATAAAAACAAAAGAATTCCAAAAATAAACACACAACAGCAACATCACACTGTTTCACTCTAAGACTCAACTGGCATGGGAATTTTATAATTGTCAGTATGATGCAAATTTGATTGTGATGTTTGATTACTTGCAATCTTTTTAAGAGAATACCTGCCATTGCATGGCAATAGCAACTTTTATGTTCTCTGCCAGTCTGCAGTAAGTTTGTGTATGCTCACAGAGTTTGCAGACCTTACGAAAAAAACACTGAAATAACAGAGTTTGTTGGAAGGGTAATATTTTTAATCCCTATTCTTCCGTAATGCCATATTCTGAGTGATATTTTACAAAATTTTACAAAATGCTTTTGAACACAAGGGGGTTCAGAGTTAAATTTCAACTGGAATGTATCATAAACTCTGTTTGACAAATGTGTACTATAATAATTTTTAAATTATATGTCTCAATGCTACATATTTAAAGATTAACATCAGTTACTTAGAATGTCTGGTTCAGGTTTCCTTTGGGTTAAGATAAAAGTACCGCTGAATTTTTAATGGGTACTTAATTATAAATTTTTTTTACATAAAAACATGATTTTGTAGTGCCCCCGCGTATAGTGCGCCTACACTAATACCGCGATTGGCACTGAGCAGAATTATTCTACAAAATTCCCACTCTATAAAATACACATCACAAACCATGAATTGCTGCCACCAGACGATATCTATTCTACCCGTATTGTCAATGTGCTCTCAACTTAATTCCCGGGGATTCGAAATTCGGAACACAAGGATAGTATAACAAAATCTCAATAGTATTCAAATTCCAAATAAATGTATTTATATTCTAAGTTACCCAATAAAATATCTAAACACTTTCAGTAATCTAGTATATTCCTAATACGTGTAAAATTTAAATCTAAAATTCAGTTAAAGTAGTTGCTTCACCTCTTTCTGTGTCGTAGTGTAAGTTAAGTAAATTTCGAATTTAAAATTCTATCGTTCATCGAGTAAAATTTCCAAAATTGCTCAACTCACGAATGAATTTTTAACCAAACAGTAATTTCTGCACAGTCAACAAGACTCTCCTTTTAACAAAACCAAACCACTGCACTTTGTCATTATAGTCACTCTTATAATTGTCAATTTTGTTTTAAATCATTGTTATAATTCTTCCTCTTGTAAAAGTTCCTCTGCTGAGTAGGCACCATACAGCCAGCAGTGCACATCAAGTTGACAAACAAACACTACCTCGGTCCGTGAGCAAGTGAGTCTCCTTTTCCCTCAAACAGCTAAGATTTTTCAAATAACCTCGCAACTCAAGCATTCTTTCAAGTTTTTTCCAACTCTAAGGCAACGGCGCTGCACGTTCGGGCATAGTTCAAGTAATATGAACCGCCTACTTGTGCAGTGCTTGCAAATCTGTTTCCTGTTAACCGTGTTAACGTGCGATGTAGCACTAAAATGTACAATATTTCACAAATCAACAATAAGCCCTATACGTACAGTCTGCATTTGTTACAATTTCATGATTTTCTGGCAAGCAATGAAAATTACTTTCCTTCTTACTGCCATACACAAATTAACGGTATATATATCTATACCAGCATTATCCCAAAACTTGACCAAAGGTAATACAGAAAGCCAAAATAAAATTATATGATGGCATGATTTCAACCCACCAGTGGTGTACCCAGGAATTTTGTTCAGGGTGGGCGGTTCAACAAATTCAGTTGAGGACACAGGACAGAGAGAACGGGGATCTGGGGGCAGTAGCCCCCTAGTCAGGGGTTCTGGAGGCAGCTGTAATTTGGTACAAGAAATTTCATTTCATATAGTAAAATTTTCTTAATTTTTAGTACTTTAAGACTATTTATGATGACAACCAATTTATT
>Ga0131853_10009640_pt1 | contig 17676 bp, 6 predicted proteins | sample TergutLab28metaG_FD_92764 | JGI IMG/M metagenome (GOLD analysis project Ga0131853, IMG submission 92764) | Labiotermes labralis P1 segment gut microbial communities from Petit-Saut dam, French Guiana - Lab288 P1 (version 2) (version 2) | ecosystem: Host-associated > Arthropoda: Insects >... | reverse complement strand
GGGGGTGTATAGGGTCTTGCTGGGGAAACCGGAGGGAAAGAGACCACTGGGGAGACCTAGGCGTAGATGGGTGGATAATATTAGGATGGATCTCCAGGAGGTGGGATGTGGGTATGTGGACTGAATTGGGCTGGCCCAGGATAGAGACAGGTGGCGGACACTTGTGCGTGTGGTAATGAACCTTCGGGTTCCGTGAAATGCGGGGAATTTCTTGACTAGCTGCATACCAGTTAGCTTCTCAAGAAAGACTCTGCACCATGGAGTAAGTAAGTATATGTTTTTAATGTTATACTGTTAATAGAAGTAATACATTGTTTTGAAACTTGGTATATGTCTTTTTGTCAAGTCCACAATTTTCTTCATTGTAAGAGATTTGCATTGTGTAGAATGTTAGAATATTCAATTTTTGTGGTAACTAATTGTGTATTATTTTTCTTAGCCTTTGGAAACGCCAAAACTCTCCGAAATGATAATTCATCAAGATTTGGAAAGTACATTGACATCTACTTCAACAGTGAAGGGGTAATAGAAGGTGCTCAGATTGAACAATATCTTCTTGAGAAGTGCCGCATTGTCTCTCAGAACGATGGAGAACGTAACTATCACATATTCTACAGCATGTTGGCGGGACTGAGTCAGGATGAAAAGAAATCTTTGGACTTGGGTGATGCATCGCAATACACTTATCTTACAGGGGTGAGTTTGGTGCTGTAGCTTGATACATAGCAAGGCCAGGTTCAGAGTTGGGCTCAAAAAATTACTGATATGAAGTAAATGCAGCTGTTAATTATTTAGCATAAGGTTGGCATAGAAACAAAGGGAACTTTGTATGATGCAAGAATTATGCTGAAGACTTGCATTGTGTACTTGGGAGATAAGAATTACCTTATTCCTGTCATTATTTTACATTTTTACAGGTTTAATTCATATATGATTATGCCACCTTTTTGTGGTTGAGGGGATTGAATGCTTTGATGTTGTAACAGGTGCTGCTAACAGTAATGGAGCAATTGTCAGGGACTCTCTGCTAAGAAAGGTTACAATGGATAAACCCAGACTGAGCATTCCTATTGCAGCTGCAGTGAAGTGGCAGTTGTACCACTGGACTTAACATCTACTAGGCTAGCAACTTGTCTGTAAGATGGCTTCTGTGACTTTAAAGACTTTCAAGATGATGTTATTTAGTAAACAATGCGTAACCTTCTTATGTTGTCAGGGAAAGAGTTTGACTTGTGTTGGACGTGATGATGCTGCTGAGTTTGCCGATATTAGATCTGCCATGAAAGTTCTGAACTTTTCTGATGAGGAAACACTGAATATTATCAGATTACTTGCAGCCATTCTTTTTCTGGGTAATGTGAAGTATAAGGGACTTGTTGTAGGTAAGTTTCATTGCAAGTGTAACTACCTACTTTTCTGTTGGTGTCTGCTTGTTCTTGATACTTTCTGCTAATCTCAGTGCAGTCTAAGGATGTGCCATGCCATAACAAGGGACTTTCTCAACATGGAGTGCATTTGTAATATTTACTTATATATTTGTATGGCTGCATTCAGGGAAAGGTTACAGTGTTACTGTGGATACAGTGCAGATTTGATCACCTGCCTTTTCTGTCCTCAGACTAGTGTGGAACTATGCAAATAAATGTACAGGTACACTGAATACACATTATTTTTACATTCCTGGTCCTATTGTGACTGCCTTACTCAGAAGTTCAGAAGGAAAACACCAAAATGCTAAGGAGCTGATGCACAGGTCCATCCCTTGTTTCTGTTTTATATTTTGCATCATGGTAATTGTCACCCTAGAACAGGCCATGAAGGCCCAGGGTAGGAGTAGAGGTATAACTGTCCTCTTCCTTTAACCTTGGTGCTAGTTGGGGGTGGGTGGTCAACGCCATGCCCTGCCACTTTTCCCCTGGGAAAGGGACCTGTTACCCCTTACACAGGAGGTTGGGTGGGCCCCAGAACAAGTCTGGATGGGTACAGAAAATCTTGTCCCCACTGGGATTTGATCTGTGGACCATCCAGCCCATAGTGAGTCGCTATACCTACTACACTATCCTGCCCCACACTTTGTAACCTGACACACTGTATATAGAATAACCTATGTCTGTTTCTCTTTGGTAGCAAATATTGATGCTGCAGAAATTCCAGATCATTCCCAAGTTCAGAAAGTTGCAGCTATTTTGGGAGTCTCCAAGGACGTACTTGTTGCTGCCCTTACAAGAAAGACAATGTTTGTGCAGGGGGAGAAAGTGGTAAGTTGTCTAAAATTAAAGTATCATGGCTTGTAAGAAATTACTTATTCCATGGACACTCATTTGGTGGGCACTTGTAAACATGGTAATGAACCTTTGGTTTCCATAAAATGCAGGGAATTTCTTGACTAGCTGAGAACCGGCTGGCTTCTCCAGTAGGACTCTGCTCCATGGAGTAAGTCAGTATGGACACTTATTAAATATTTTTGTGCTGTGAATGTATCAAGGGAATGTGTATTAACTTTTGTGTCCAGATTTCCTAGTTTCAAGGCAGTATTAATAAATTTTGCATTATTAATTATTTTCATTATGCTCACATATTTTTCATCGACTCTTATTTTTCTTTTTGTAATTTCCAAAGCCATACCTATGATAACTTAAAATAGGTCTTTTGTGTACCTAACAAACATTTGAAGAAAGACCTGTTATGCATAACATTTTGCATATATTTATGGTGCTCTTTAACTGTTAGTACTTTTATTGTGTTCTGCATTGATTGTAAGCAACCAAACTGTTACCGGTAATTTGTGTCTTTGTTGTATAGGTATGCAGCCTCTCTGTAGAGCAAGCTGTTGAAGTTCGAGATGCCTTTGTGAAGGGAATTTATGGGCAACTTTTCATTAACATTGTACAGAAAATTAATAGTACCATCTTCAAACCCAAAGCAAAAACAAGGAATTCGATTGGAGTTCTAGATATTTTTGGGTTTGAAAAGTTTGACACCAACAGGTTTGTATACTCTTATCATGTCCAAATTACAAATAATTAACTGTATTTTTAAAAGGTTGTTTCTATGGAAGTCCAGGGTATATTGTAGTATATCCATGTCTTTTTTTCAACATCATTACTCCCAGCTGATAAGTCTTCATGAAACTTGTGTGTATGTTTTGGTTGAGTGGTTAGCAATTGTGCTTTACATTGTGGAGGTCAGCCTAAAGACAAGGTACCCTAACAAAACCATGAATAAATAAATTTAATTAAACGAATTCATGAAACTTGGTACAAACAGCATCTCACTTCAGTTTACCTCACCTTTGTGCATATTGTTTAATTTTCTGCCATGAATAACACTAACTTAGCAGGCACATGAACTGTTGAGATGGAAGCAGAATTAATGCCATTTAACATAGAGTCTGAAAAGTACACAGCTTTCATTGGGCCTTTTTTTTAAATAGAATGTAACCCAACAACATTGTTGTCCTGCAAAATCTATATTTATCTGCTGGTATGACATTGGTAATTAATCAAGTATTGGAGCCAGGCATCTGATTTTGTGTGGAAATGCTCTGAGATCAAACATACGTACTGATTTTGTATGAAACTTTTTTATATCATAAATCATGTAGCAACAGCACAAAAAGCTTTCTTGTTGTACCTGATTGATTTTACTTGGAACCTGTATTAGTAGAAAATAAACAATTAAATAGTATTGTTATTAATTTTTAGTTTTTGCTATCACCATACATTTGAAACATTTCAAGGAATCAGAACTCTTATTTTACATTGAATTTCTTCCAATATAAATTTTATTCATTTTTGACACATTTGTTCCCTACATCATACACAATATTTTCCAGTATTGAAACTTGTTCTGCACTTGACAGAGGAAAAGTTCATCGAATATTTGTTTTATTTTACTGATATGTGGTTATGAACTCTGTCATATTTGGAATTAGTAGAGGGGAGTTCAGCCACTGTCTTCAAAATGTATGTTGTTAAAAATTGTCACTTCTGAATTAAGTTAAATTTCTGAGTATTGATGAAATAAGACAAGTTTGTCACATCTGGAATCATTCGGTACATTGTAGCATTGAACTGAACTGAAGTGGTTTGTATATTATTATTTTCTCAAGAGCCTGGGCAGAACTAAGGTTCTGCCTAGATTGCAAGTTTCATAATCAAAGATGCACCCTTCGTAAGAAGTCAGTACCAAACAGAATATCTGTCTACAAAGTTTGCTTGCTACAGAACTTGTCCTTTCGTCAGTTTGATTTTCCGTAATGAACATTATCATTCACATATTTTGCTCTTTGTTGATTTGTAAGAATAAAGTTTGAAATGTGGCTCCCTCAAACTAATAAAGGTTTTTGGAGTGGTTGTAAAGCCACATGAGTACCGTGAGGGATACTCTTTGATGAAGTGAATGGTTAGATTTCTAATTTTGTATATATTGAATTTTATCCAAATTTGAATTTACTGTTTTTTGGGATTATGGTAGTCTGGGTTATGACATAGTTTGGACTTTTATATAAGCAACTACACATGGTGTCATAACCTATAAGAGTTAAATGATGGATAGATTAAAATTTGTATAGAATTCATTATATATCACATTAAACACCTAACCCAGTCACTTCACTAGTCAAATTCATTTTGATAATCACTTAAATTTGAAAGGTACTGCAAAAATTTGTATTCTTTCAGAGAACAACATTTTATAGATGTGAAAACCTCTTATATCATCCCTCTTACAGATTAGTTCTTTGGATTTTGTGTTTGTTTTTAATTGACTTTGAAGTTATGAATTCTGAGCACTGCTCATACATATTACAGTATTCATAGAAATTAAATCAAACAAGCACATGCATTTAAAGTATGTACTAAATTATGTAATCAACTTTTTCTTATCAGCTTTGAGCAGTTGTGCATCAACTATGCCAATGAACACTTACAGCAGTTCTTTGTTCAGCACATTTTTAAGCTGGAACAGGAGGAATACACACGTGAGGGCATCAGCTGGAAACACATGTCATTTGTTGACAACCAAGATATTTTGGATCTCATTGGAGTAAAGCCCATTAACATTATGGCTCTAATTGATGAAGAGTCAAAATTTCCAAAGGTATGAAATTAGTACTCTGATTTTGTCCATTTGAGTGTTATGTTTTCTTTGTATTAACATTTTATATAAAGGAAAGATGAATATTTTTAAAATTTTATTTGTTAAATTGTGTACCTAAGTTGCATGTTTCTTGAGGGTTTCTGATGTTGGAAAGAAAGCTCTAGGTTTTGCCCTTCCTGACCACATCTTGGGGTATCCTGATATGCTGGAAGAGATGCTGTCTAGATGTGGAGGGTAGTGTGAATGTATCATATAGGCAGCTGTGGGTTTCTAACAAGTGTTATCCTCCAGCTTCATTTTATGATTGGCTAGGAGTTCCTTATTACAGATGACAACTTGATATGGAGTGTTACATAGGGTATCTTTCTTAACAAGAACTTGGGATGAGGTCCAGTGGTGGGCTTTTTTCAACAAACCACCTCTATGAAATTAAGTCCATTTTGAGAAGCTAACAGTTCATCAGCCTATGAAGAAATTCCCCACATTTGATGGAATCTATTGGTTCATAACCATATCTACAACAGTTTCTTAATCATTCCTATCCTGAGGTGGATGAATTCGGTCCGCAACCTGTCATTCTATTTCTTTCATTCATATTATCCTCCCACCTATGCATAGGTCTTCCAAGTGGTTCCTTCCTGCTGGATTTCCCATAAAACTGTATGTGTTTCTCTTCATTTCATTTCATTTATTTCTTGTTCATGAGGGCCACGTAACCCACCCATTTTCTTGTTATGAGTTGATCTTCCAAACAATACTTGGTGCAGAGTACAAATTATGCCATGTAATTTTCTGCAGGCTGTTGTTAGGTCTCTCTCTTAGTTCAGCACACTGTTTTAAAACACTTTTAGTTTATGATTTTTCCTCAGTTGGAGAGAGAAGGTTTCATACCCTTACAAAGTGATGAGCAAAATTATAGTTGTGTATGTTTGAATCCTTAGTTTTTTAGATGCCAGACAGGCAGGCAAAGGATTCTGCACAAAATAATAACAAGTATTTCCTGAGTTTAGTCTGCTCATGATGTCTTCATAAATTAAATTTGGATTTGGCAGCGTTCCTCCAAGGTATTTGAACTTTGCAACATTTTGGAAGGACTTATTAGTTATCTTTCTGTTGTGATTTTGTACTGCATCCTGTTGATAAGATCCTTCTAGTGCTATGGTCATGGAAGAGTTGAGCTAGACCTCTACCCACCCTCTGGGCCACACCGGGCCTGTAATAGGATCACTTGGTACCTTTTTTACCTGTTGATAAGATGTGAACATATACATATTTAGTTTTCTCAACCAGCTTCTTTACTAGTGTCTAGCTTCTCTATTTCTCTTGTCTTCCTGCCCATTGAATTAATAGTATTAACACAGACCAGAAACCAGTGGTGTACCCAAGTATTTTGTTTGGGGGGGGGTGGTTCATCAAATTCAGTTGAGGACTGGACAGGGATCTGGGGGTGGTAGCCCCATAGTCAGGGGTTCTGGAGGCAGCTGTAATTTTGTACAAGAAATTTCATTTCATGTAGTAAAATCTTCTTAATTTTTGGTACTTTAAGACTGTTTATGATCACAACCAATTTATTTGTCATTGCTAATGTAAAACAATTGCGAACCTAGGTAGTTATAGAATTTTACTGCCTTTTTTTCAAACATTTTTGGAGTGTTAGCGTCCTAAATTGAGCAATTTTTAACAGTTTTCACAATCGGGTTGAGTTTGGCACGATTTAGGAGGGCCTTCAGAATTTCTGGGGGGGGTTTGGTTTGAACCCCCTCCTCGGTACACCATTGCCAGAAACTGATGTGTCCCATTCAAGGGTTTGTTTGAAAAGAGTAAGTGACTTTAAGGTTCCCTCAATGACAGGTAATTGTTTGATCGGCCGAGTGACTGTCAGCTTCTCAAAGAGAACCCTACTGCATAGAATTAATTCTGTCTGCAAATTTGATGTATATGTTGGGTTAAATGGATGAGTGCCATTTAAATTTTTGGCTTTGTGAACCATGACCTTGTTGGAAATCATTCATAAGTGTGTGGCATTACATCCTGTCCTGAACCAGTTCACATAACTACAACTTATTTTCCTCGGCTGTGACATGCCCTTGATATTCTGCTTGGTAGCATTTGATTTATGAAATATCCTTGTTCCTTAAATTTTAGGGGACTGATGAAACCATGCTGAATAAGGTTCATAAAACACATGAAGGAAATAAGCATTATCTGAAGCCTAAGTTTGACAAAACACAAGCTTTTGGCTTGAATCACTTTGCTGGAACAGTGTTCTATGCTGTCGAAGGTAAGTAGTCTGTTAATAATAGTGCAACCATTGTTCTCAAAAACAGGAATATAACATGAAGGTAGAATTGCTTTTGTGCCTAAGTTAACAACATGGATGCATATAGAGAGCATGGGGGTGAGGCTCCACAAAGTATAGAACTCAGCATAAAATAGAAGTGGTCAGATACAAACACCAACTGCTTTGTTCCTTAAAGCATGCACTGTACTCAGAGGATAAGAGGTTGCGTGGGGTTCAGAGCTGGTCTGAACATAGTGGCAAAGAGAAAATCCTCTGGTTCTGTCAGGAAAAAAGTCCAACAGTTTAGTTTTTGTTGTTACTCTCCTGGCCACAACTGCTTACTGTACAGTCATCTGACCATTTGATGTTACATGACCTAAGCAGCTGCAATATGATTGCTAATATTTGATGAATCATTATGCCAGTATGGCAGTTTAAACAGTACGCAAGTTGGCATGATTTTAAGAGACATATGAATATCCTGCATCATTTTATCTCCTGTTTTAGTGCTGAATATATACAATTAAAAACCAATCCCAGTGGCTGCGTGGTCTACAGCATGGGTCTATGGCTGCTTGCTTGCTGGGATTGTGGGTTTTAATCCTGGTGGGGGGGGGGGGTTGGATGTCTGTCTTTTGTGAGTGTTGTGCGTTGTCTCTGCAGCGGTCTGATCATTCATCCAGAGGAGTTCTACTGAGTGGGATGCATCTGCGTGTGATTGAGGAACCTCACAGAGAAGGCCTAGGTCCACTAGGCTGTTGAGCCATGTGGATAAAAAGTACACAATTAGAAATTTGTGATATAGATGCTGGGATCATTGTACAGTTGGTCTGTAGATTTCATGGAAGATGTACTACACTAAATGTGGGCTGCAAAGACCAAAATACATTAACTGCACTTAGACTTTGTTACATGCTATGTTATGAATTTGTATAAATATATCAGAGGCATAATGAGAATGCTCTTAAAGTGACTAACGCTTGATTCTTATTTGTGTGTTTGACTGATTACATCATTGGTTATTTCAATAGGTTTCCTGGAGAAGAACCGAGACTCATTCAGCACAGACTTGAAACAGTTGGTTCACATTGCCAGCAACAAGTTCCTGAAGAATCTGTTTGCAGATGAATTGTCAGTCAACCAGCATGATTCTAAGAAGCGAAATATGACTCTGTCTGCACAGTTCCAGAAATCTCTTGATGAGCTTATGAAGACACTGCACAGTTGCCATCCTTTCTTTGTGCGTTGTATTAAACCCAACAGTCTTAAGAAACCACAGGTAACTTGCTTTGTATAATGTGTGACACATGTTCTATACAAATTTGATGTTCAGGTGACCATGCATCATGATAAATTCTTATAATAAAACCAACTAGATGCACTAATTTCTCAAATTTATTTTTGGAATACAGGTTTGCTGACTGCTTGCTTGCAAGCTGTCAGCAAACCTGCATGACATATACTACTGCTGTGTACAGTGAAAAACTCCTGATGATGGACAGAGGAACTGTCTGAAACATGTAGAGTTTTATTCCAAAAATAAATTTGAGAAATTAGTGCAGCTAGTTGGTTTTCATGTAAGAATGCTCTCTGCAGTTACTAAAGTGAAATAATCCTCGAGCAAGCAGTCAGCTAACCTGTATGATATATGCCACTGCTGTGTGTACAGTGAAAAACTCCTGATGATGGACAGAGGAACTGTCTGAAACATGTACAGTTTTATTCCAAAAATAAATTTGAGAAATTAGTGCAGCTAGTTGGATTTCTTGTAAGAATGTTCTCTGCAGTTACTAAAGTGAAATAATCCTTGAGCAAGCAGTCAGCAAACCTGTATGATATATACCACTGCTGTGTGTACAGTGAAAAACTTCTGATGATGTACAGTGGAACTGTGCGAAACATGTAGAATTTTATTCCAAAAATAAATTTGATAAATTAGTGCAGCTAATTATTTTTCTTATAAGAATGTTCTCTGCAATTACTAAAGTGAAATAATCCTGGAGAATAAAATGTGAGAGACCTTGAGAGTTACATGTCAGTACACATCCTGAGGGAGGGGGGGGGGGGTTGCCAAGGGGGCTGTCAAGTTCCTTGATTCACAGGCTGTAATTGAAACTTGACTCTTGACCTGCTCACACATTAATCATTTGCACTTATGTAGCCCACCATTATAACATGATGTTAAGGTGATGAGGTTAATAGAGAGGTGGCTACTTTAGGTAAGGACTTCATTGACTCTATTTCAGTTAGTGTCCGGTCTCCATGACAGGTTGTTGCTGTCTGTTTAAATCTGCCTGGTCTCTAGTTTACTCTGAAACATTTATTTTCAATCTGCAATATCAGTATCTGTGGCTGAACTCAATAATCAAACAAGACATTTACCTTCTTCATTTATTCTGCACTGTTGAAGTATTTTTTGCTGATCAATCCTTACTACTGAAGGAGGCACAATGGTTTCTGGTGTATATGCTTGGTTTTTATCTTATTCTAGACACAGGTGCAGATATGCTTCTAAGCCTATTATAAGAGACCTGATCTGCTCTGAGCCTCACTTCCTGTAGTCTGAGTCTATTATTACACCATTAGCGGTCAGTTAGCCAGATTTATGTGGCAGTGACAGTGCTCTGTAAATATTTGCATTATTACACCATCTGCAACCATGTGCTAGTATCTCAACTGGATCATCAGGCATGCTGACAGAGTGGATTTCTTGCAGTTGTTGACTCTTGAGGATCAAACAGAGTACTTTACAGGCATTGCACTGTGAACTGCTTCATGTCACATCCACTTGTCCCTTGTCATATGTACAGTATATGATACTTTCATGCCCACTTACACACAGAAAACTTTAGTGTCAATTGAATGCCTCTGTACCTAAGGCACAGCATGTTATATAAAACTAATTGTGTGTTGTAGTCTTTTTACTTCAGTCTTTCCCATTCTGCATTTTCAGATGTAATGTGAAAGAAACTGTGGTTCATGTTGGATAAGAGTAATTGCACTTGTGTTTGTAGATGTGGAACAGGACAGGGCATGATTCTCCTATGTAGTGTGGCAGTGTTTTGTTTCAGTTGGACTGTATAAATAATACACAGTACTGCCCTGCTCTATCTTGAATCGAGATATGGATATAATTGTTATTAACACTCTTCTGTAGTAATAAAAAGTAAAATTAACTATTAAGTTGTCCATGTGTCCAAGCAATATTCCCTGAAGGACTATTAGGAGAATGTAGACATTATTCAATCTTGACCTTGGCACTATATGAAGTGAGTAGTCAGTTTCATGCTGCAGCTTCTTTAACCTATAGGAGAGTGCTGGTGGTAGTCATTAGATACCAGTTTGGCAGAGCATCAGGGATGGTCTTGATATTGTCATTATGAATGTAATGTTACCAATTCCAGGAATCAAATCCAAATTATGCACCCTGTACCCAGTGACTATTGTAGCGATAGCTGCATAATTTCTAATGCAGCCTTATTCTTCACATATTGACATGTGGTATTTTTTTGTAACCAGGTGTTTGATCGAAATCTGTGCTGCAGACAGCTACGATACTCTGGTATGATGGAAACTGCCAAAATCAGAAGAGCTGGGTATCCAATTCGTCACTCTTTTCAAGAGTTTGTTGAGAGATACAGGTTCCTTGCACCAGGAACTCCTCATGCTCATAAGGTGTTTTTCTGTCAGAATGCTTCCTATTAGCCGCTATGAAACATTCGTGTAACGTAATTTGTTAAGTGTTATTCCATATAGTTGTGTTTAATGTGTCCTATTTCCTGAAAACTAAGTCCTATATAGCACACTGCCACTGTATACCTACACATTTTAGTGGCTGTGACGCTCAAAACATATTACTTTTTGAGTGTGGTTTGGACTAAAGGTAATCTCCATGTACATGTGAACTCTGTTTTTCATGATGCCATCTTTTGTTTTCTTCTAGGTTCTCTTCTCCTATGTTATTTTGCTGCTAGTCCTCATTCCCTACCAGTTTGTTGTACTTTTCTAAGTCTAACAATTTATTTCTTTTATTGAGAAACCAGTTCCAAATATGTTTTGTCATCTTCTGATGGCAGTTGTCAAAATACATCCATATGGCATCAAGTTTTTGTTTGAACTGTAATGACTATATGTCTCTTTGCTGTTGCAGTTTCTTGACTGTCTGTTTTCCTAGTATGTTACAGTTTAGTTATCATAAAACTCAGCACCAAAATCCCATTTGAGGGACTTTGAGTCTACTTTCTGCTTTGTAAAAGAAGTATTCCTTGTAAAGTTGTGTATTGTAATTTGTCTGGGAATAGAAGTAGATAATGGTTAAATATGTACTGCCATTTAATATTAACCAGGAAAGAGGTGCAGGATATCGTTGCTGTGCAGAAAAATGATGATTTGGCAAGGTAGCTGCACACAAGATCAAAGTCTTAAGATGAAGATAATGTTGATATAGCAGTGGTGATGGTGGTGCAAATGATGATGACAGTGATCATAATTATGATGGTGGTGACAATGATGAAAGGGATATAGGCTTTTTGTGTTCAAATTTAGGATTCTTGCATAGAAACTTTTTCTTTAATTAGGAAATAGAGTGTAATTTCAAACCCAAAAACAAAATATAGGCATTTTAAATCATAACTCTCTGATAAACTACAAAGAATTCTGGTTTTGAACTGTTAATTTACAGACTGATTGTAAAGCTGCTTCAAGTAAAATTTGTCAGCTAGCATTGGGGAAGCAAGACTACCAGGTGGGACACACCAAACTCTTCCTAAAAGATGCTCATGATACGTTACTGGAGCAGGCGAGGGACAGAATTCTTATGAAGAGCATTCTGGTGCTGCAGAGGAGTGTTCGGACATGGGTGTGTCGGAAACGGTAGAGTTTTGGTCTCCTGACTATGCATAGTAATGTGTGGGTCTGGTAGCTGATTCAGTATAGTGACTGACTATGGGCTGGGCGGTCAGGGATCAAATCCCAGTCGGGACGAGATTTTCTGCCCGTCCAGACCTGACCTGGAGCCCACCCTGCCTACTGCAAAATGGGTACCGGGTCTTTCCCAGGGGTAAAGTGTGGCCGGGGCGTGCTGCTGACCACTCACCCCCTTCTAGTGCCGCAGTCATGGAAGAGTAGAGCTATACCTCTACCCACCCTCTGGGCAACACCGGGCCTGTAATGGGATCACTTTTTTTTGCTATGCATAATAATACTGTAACTGATAAAGTAGAATATTCCCATGATAATTGTAAGAATAAATAAGTAATGAAAATATTTTCCTAATATTACAGAAGTGTTATTCTTGACCTAATAAAACATAAAAGTTGTTACAGTCTTCATGCAAGTACCATCAAGTACAGCATAGACTGAAAAAATTTGTTATATCGGACACACACTATTATAAACCATGAGCCACTTGCATTTTACTGTGGACCTTTAGAATTCATAGCCATCTGTAGTTAAGTGGTAATGCAAGACGTGAGAACTATGTACACAAGTTTTAGGAAGTTTTGGAAGTGAACTTTAAATACCATAGTTCCAAATAATGTGAATTTGATGATATGATAGATTATATGATATGGCTCTTAAAAATGTGCATTTAATTAAGGTTCAGTGTTTTCTGGAACTATTTCTGATGTTAACATTGTTTAGCATGTTATGATGAGGTGCATACAAGTAGTGAAAGTATGTTGGCTGGAACATACAGACATAAACTTCCATTGTACTATTTCTTAACATATTGTGTGGAAGCACATTGTGCAGCACTAAGAATCTGAATAGATTATGTTACATTTGTGGTAGTCTTTATTGTGACTTCCAGCCAGTGAACAATTTGAATACAGATGGTGTAAGATTTTGTATTTTCATGTAGATTTTTGCAACTGCGTTCAGCCGCATTGACTCTGCAGAAGTACTGGCGTGGCCGTGGCCCTCGTCTGCAGTACCAGAAGGTGAGACAAGGCTACCTTCGACTCCAGGCTGTGCTCCGTTCAAGGAGACTCAAGTACGACTTCACGAACCTCCGTTCTCACATTTCAAAGTTTCAGGTAGGATACTGAACACAAATCAACTTTGTCAGACACTAATTTCTTTAAATGTTAATGTGGAAGTGATGTATCTTTGATTGATTAGACTTTGGCCACAGTCTGTCTTTTTACATAAAGTAGAAATAAATAATGCACATTATTTATGTCCTGGCAGGGGTAAGAGATTTTCGCTTCTCCAAATCATAGCAATTGGCTCTGGGACCCACCCAGCCTCCTATTCAGTGGGTAAGGCAGGCTCTTTCCCCAGGTGTAAAGCAACCAGGGCATGAAGCAGATCACTGACCTTCATTCAGTGCTTTGGAGCTATACCTCTTTGACCCATGTGCCATCCTGGTGTGTACAGAGAAAGCCTTACTGATTGCATTTATATATTATTTGTGTTACCTCAACAGACATTCATACCTATATGTGTACATGCGCATGTACTTACATTCGCTTTTGTGTATGCATGTGTATAATACCATGCATTCAGAAAGTCACTGTGCACTTAGGCACAAGCAGATCTGCAGAAAGTGTTTCCGAATAAAATTAAACAGGTTCAGGCCTGTTTAGACACTCATGGACATCACTTCCAACACCTTTTGTAAGTGCACAGCGACTTTCCGAACTTCCCCTACCGTGTGTCACCATGTGCCTTTACATTTCAACTGGACTCTACCGTAGCCTAAGTGCACAGCGACTTTTCAAACACAATGTATGTCAATCCCTCATATGATAAAATATAAATCATTCATAGTTTCTGTCACCATAAAATTTTGTTGGGTCTCCCATCAGTTGGTTAGGATCATAATGGAGTTGGTAACAAATATTGATGATTGCTGGGGTCAGTAATTTACTCGCCAGTTTAGGTCATGGATAGTGATGCATTCTACAGAGAAATACTTGTTAGGTTAATGTTCAAGGATTGTGCTGGAACAAAATTTTGATGACTATGTAACGTGATACTGCTATAGCAGAACCCAGAGTTTCACTGTTGTTAGTACCAAACCACCACTGGACACATTTCTGAGCTAGCTGAGTCAGAACAACTTTATAAACAGTCTTACATTATTGCTGATTTAATTTCACATTCTTAAAACATTGAGAACCTAGTGCACTGAAATTGTATTGATTTTCATTTCATTCATTCATTCACTTTATTTTCCTTATATCCGTATACAGGTAAAGTACCAAGGATGTGGAAATTGTCAAAGTAGTTGTATAAATATCTGTTAAAAATTCAGATGTCAAATGTTTAAATATAATTATAATATAATGGTGATATAGTTATTAACAATTATAACATCAGAACAATTACAATTAAGATGTGTGAGTTGTTACTAGTATTGTACACTATTAACAGGGTTAAAATAATGTATAAGTGAATCAGCCTCTTAAGGTTTATATTCTTCTGTCTTCCATATATTCATAATATTCATTCATTGAGTAGTGGATTGGTGGATGTCTTGCATAAATACTTGACAGTCCCACAAATTGCAAGGTGTCTTCTCAACCAGTTGTTCTTTGTAACAAAGGACTCAGTAGTGTTAACACTGATTTCACTTACATGCTGTCTTCAAATTCCCCTTTACATATTGCATTACAAATTAAATCTGTTCAAAAAAATGCCATCAGGCCTGCTGTAAGATGTGAAGTGCATTATAAGCTGTGTGCACTATGACATATGAAAAGTAGTAAGATTAGTGTAATTCTTTCAACATACAGTAAGATAATCGACAAGGACCTACACAAATAGAAGAAAATGAGAATGATAAATGTAGAAGCACTGATTTTACAAACAAGGTTTATACTTGATGTAACAACTTATTATTTGAGAAGGTATTCACTGCACTACCAGGTAAAGGTATTGTTCCTGTGCACATTATGAAGGTAAATGGGGGTGGAGGGGGGGGGCAGCTTCCACTCATTGCTATTCATGGCTTTACTTTCATGCCCCAGCCACTTCTTCCTGTTTCCACTGAATGGGAGGCTGAGTGACCCCAGAGCCCTTCTAGGTGCTTTTGATAGGGAAAAAAATCTCTTGTTCCTCCCATTAATTAACCACAGTTCCTTGGTTGTCCAGCCAGTAGCCTAATCACCATACTGACTCTGCTGCCGTGCTTCACCAAAATACCAGGAAGAAATACTTTGCTGATTAACATAGTCTAAACATTCCAGAAGACTTGTATATTCAAGAAATAATTGATGTTTTTAAATGGTGCAGTAACTGTGTTCTTTACAGGTTTTGTCAGTGATGGAATTTTTGACTAAGCAATGTAGTACCAGCTGAAGAAGGATAGTGCTCTGTTGAGTAATTAGCTAGATAAACAGAAAACTAGTTTTCTAGTAAGCATTTCAGATGTATGCTGCTCCATGGGACGATTTATTGTACTATATCTTATACTGTCATATCAACAAGTAATGCAAAATTGCAAAGAATTTGTGTGTGTGTGTGTATATATATATATTTATTAAAATTAAGGTACCTCTTATTGTTATTATTCAAAATTATCATTATACTAGTTTCAAGGTTTCCATACTTCTCTCAGTATTAGATCATCAATCTGTCTGGAAAGAACTGTTGTGTAAAACAGGGAACATTAAATATTTCTGTAAATTTAAGATATTTACAATATGACAATGTGTTAATATAAAATGCAGACATTTAGACTGAAACATAATAATTATTGTGATGTTCTATTCTAGGCATACTGTCGTGGCTATCTTGTGCGACAGACAATGAAGGAGAAATCCCAGGTAAGCCATTCAGTATGTAATTCTCCAACATTTGTTGTACTTGTAGAATTTCTATATACTTAGGAAGTAAAGTGGTGACAATTGCAAGAGAACAAGAGGAAATGTAACAAGAAAGAAAAAGAACATTTTTTCCAGTTAACTAGCAATACACTGTGGAAGTGGGAATTGCCAAAAATATGAAAAACAAGTTTTTTAAAAACTACTATGTGTCCACAGTATTGTACAAAGCGATACATGGACATGGACTGAGGGAGATGTAAATAGAGTAATGGTGGCTGAGATGAGTTTTTTAAGAAGTATGGAATGAAAATCCAGAAGAAAGTGAATAACAAATGACTGGGATCACCACAAGAACAGTGGGTTAGGAAGGATATCATGCAGCAGGAAGATAGAACATGGAAGGAAGTGAGGAGGAGCTGTGGGATTGCAGAGAGAGAGAGAGACAGAGAGCCTTGGTTACTAAGTGATCCATGTAATAGCAGAAATTTTGAAGGAAGAAGATTGAGGATGATGATGATGATGATAATGGCGACAATGACAATGGTGACATAACACACCAAAGAAGGACAAGGAGGAGGAGGAGGAGGATGATGATGATGATAATTTATTATCATCATTACTATTAGTGCTAGCAGCAGCAGCAGTCGTAGTAGTAGTAGTAGTAGCAGCAGCAGTAGTTTTGTCACACATATTTACTGGAACATAACAATAATGTTTGTATTGTCTTTGCTAAAGACAGTGGGTGTACTGTATAGTCATTATTATATTTTTGGTGATTTAAAGCTTTTCTGGTGCTACCATTGAAAGAAAAGGATAAAACTTTGTTTTTATAATTTTTCTATTTTGCCTTGTGACTTGTGGATATGGTGTATTGTGAAACAGACAGTTTGTGTATTTTGTGAAAAGCTGAAACTTGTGGAAGGTAAGTGAGTTTTTTAATCTTAGTATATCTTCTCAGTCAAGATGAAGGAAAACGCTCTACAGACATATATGTATGCTTGCACAAATCACAATCTCAGATTTCTTCTGTTCCTCCATCCCTCGTCTGGTTGCATGGTGGCAGCTAATGCAGATGCCTTCTGTCCAATGTTGTTCTGTTTCTTGCCAAACGTCTGACATACATGTAATGTGATCACTGTGCAGTACCACAGCAGTAGATAATGGGACATTGGTTAGAAGACACATATAATATGCTCATAAGAATGTTGTAATAAGTAACTCTCTCTTAACTCCGTGGCCTTAGTCCGCACGCGAACTATACCGACAGAGCGGCCGCCGCCGGTCGGCGAAGTTAGTGCCAACTTTTGCGGATAGAGGGGTGTCACGTGGTCAGCGCAACGAGTCCCACAGCCGTTAATCTCTGTTTTCGAGACCTGGAGCTGCTACTTTTTTCATTCTAGTAGCTCCTCAATTGACCTCACGAGGCTGAGTGGACCCCGTTCCAGACCCACTACTATTCAGAAAATCTGGTAGCGCCGGGGATCGAACCCGGGACCTCTGTATCTGTAGCCAGAAACTCTG
>Ga0131853_10009639_pt1 | contig 17676 bp, 11 predicted proteins | sample TergutLab28metaG_FD_92764 | JGI IMG/M metagenome (GOLD analysis project Ga0131853, IMG submission 92764) | Labiotermes labralis P1 segment gut microbial communities from Petit-Saut dam, French Guiana - Lab288 P1 (version 2) (version 2) | ecosystem: Host-associated > Arthropoda: Insects >... | reverse complement strand
GTCAAGAAATTCCCCGCATTTCACGGAACCCGAAGGTTCATTACCGCACTCACAAGCGTCCGCCACCTGTCTCTATCCTGGGCCCGCCCAATCCAGTCCACATACCCACATCCCACCTCCTGGGGATCCGTCCTAATATTATCCACCCATCTACGCCTAGGTCTCCCTCCGGTTTCCCCACCAAGACCCTATACACCCCCCTCTCGTCAGTCATACGCGCCACATGCCCAGCCCATCTCATTCTTCTCGATTTTATCACCCGCACAATATTGGGTGAGAGGTACAAATCATTTAGCTCCCCGTTATGCAATTTCAACAGACACACTTACCACAACCATTTCATCGTACCTTATCTACAAGCCTACTTTCACAAGAAATGATCACAAAGCCAAACACACACTTTGCAGTTAACTGTAGTTTCAGTTTAGCAGCCACATCGTGAATACGAAATATTATAAGGAAGTCCTGTACATCAGTTTAACTGCAATATAAAGACGTAACGCTTGTTTACACAGTGTTCAGATTGTTACAACACTCTCCAAGTCGAAACATGTTGCTGTGTACAAAGAGGTAATAAAGCTATCATAAGCCATACAGTATACCGTAGAATATCAGCTGTGAAGCTGGCGGGTGGGTAATATTATGTAAGATATATATATATATATATATATATATATATATACACACACACACACACACACACATATATATATATATATATATATATATATATATGACACGCTAGCCGATGTCACAGGACAACTGACGGTTACAGCCTGAATCGCATCCTAACGTCACTGATTTAGCTCCTTAGATAGATGTGCACAGCACATTTCGCCCAAAGAAACCTAAAATTGACAGTTCGGATGACAGCGCCACTCTTTAGTGTATTGTTTAAGACGCTGTCAGTTGCTAACATCACCCAGCCAAGCTGGTACAGAAATGAAATGTTTGGGGGGGGGGGGGCAGACGCGGAATGCTACGAGTGAGGAAAACGGAAGGAGACCGTCCTAGTGCCACCATGCCTATGCAACACAGTAATTTAAAGAAGCTAACAGTATCCCAGCCATTCAAGAAGTCTCCCGTCATTTATGCAACCATCAGGTTCGTCACATCGTATACACAACAGCCTGATCAATCCAACCCTCAGTCTCCTTTCGCATTTCAATCATGGTTTAATATCAGAGTCTAACCACCCACAGACGCCTGGATCTGCCGAGCGGTCTGTTCCCATGGGTTTCCGCTGTCGTCGTCTCGGCGGAGCCCGACGTTGGATGTAGCAGGTTCCTCCGAAATCATGACACGGTGTCAGAACACAGAATACTACGTCATTGAACCCTCAATTATTAACTTAACGACTTCTGACTCAATTCTTCTGACATTTCTCATCTCCCTAATGTACAAAAATACACCATGTTTTGTTTTCGAAACACAGAATTTCCACGAACACCAAACAAAAAGACAACCGGTACAGTAAATTACACAAATAGTGCAGAAAACAACACACCTTCTTTACGTGCGTAAATAAGGCCAGCTTCTTACTTTTCGCGATAAATAACAACAGCGGCACAAGCCAAAAATAAGAACAAAAGGATCGAAAGTTTGTGTAGTCAATTTTCTGGGTGCCCTTGTGCCTTATCAACTCAGCAGTTCATATGCCATCAACAGTGCCTGGAATATCGCGGCGGTACCTCAACTGCGCCAGTTCGGCGGTGACAACCTCACTATACTCACCCCACCTAGCCATGACCTGATCACCGCAATGATATTTGATGAAATGCAATTACAACTCTTCATTATGTATCTAAACCATTTGTCAGAACCTCCCATTGGGGCCATTTTCCCAGCATGCTAAGCGCTATGTTGCCCATTTATGTCACAGCTACGTCATACCAAAGTGACGGTAACATTCCGTGACGGTACTAGAGACAAACAGCGACGGTACGCTAAAGTGTTATTTCGTGAGCATCTTCAGCTCTAGACTGTAACGTTACCAAACGGCAAGCTACGTCTGCCAGGGGCTGGTGGTCACCCTTTGGCGATCTGCGGTACACCGGGCTTATGGCAGGAATAATTCCCAAAATACACGCGAAAGACCAGTTCGACTCCAGATTTTCTTTACTTTTGAATGACATGACGTAACTTGATAAACAGGCAGCAAATATTCGGCGGTTGAAACCTGCATAAACCGCAGACGCAAAATGGCGGCGAATCGGTGTGGGTGTGCTGCAGTGCGGTATCGCGCAGGCACACGGGCTGCAGCTCATTATACACACAACACTGGATCGATGTGGTGGGCGACAGGCTCCACCCACCGCTACGGCGGCGGCCATCTTGCCCAGAGCCCTCACATCGATCCCCAACCCTCGCAATTTCCCTGGATGGCTGCACAACAGGTCTGATATCGCCCGACTTGGCTGGCACAAACAGCGTCATGGAATGCGTTGATACGAAATGATGGCCAAGCATTCAATCGGCGAGGAAATGTCTCGGCATTACTGACAATGATCAGCCTGCAAGACGTGGCCTAACAAGATGTCACTACTTAGTCCTTAAACATGGTTCCTCTCCAGCTACTAGGGAGATCTTTCTACATGACTAGCGCCTACAATTTCAGAGGCAGGCCTCCGTGTCCCATAGCGCATCTGTATGTTCGTACGTAGCCGATAACCTCAGTTCAGCGCAGGGCCCCATTCCGGCGCAAACCCAGTTCCACGAAACAGAGAGACCTGACACACTCCCGTACTAGTGAAACTAAGGAAAACATACGCTCTGACCATCAAAACTTTCCTTGTTTTAAGGAATGAAGCCCATCCTGAGCCAGGCACATCCACTCCACACCTCCCCTCCGTTCTTAAGGCATGTTGCAGTATCTCCCGACCCCACGCCACGTCACCCTCTTCGCAGTGCTTTACATCAGGTTTAGCCTACAGTCCCATACGAATTCTTCCCTCCACAATGCACACTGCCCACCTCATACTTACAATATATCACACTAACAATAAGAGCACACGCGGATATAGCTGTTCTTTTGCCAGTCACCGCCAGTTCAATGACGATCTGCCACAACGAGTGACAGGCAATTTACTGACGAGTGCCAACAGCACAAACCTCCTTCTCGATAAGCTGCAGCGTATTGTTCACAACCACCTAAGGATACGATATCCCGAGGTCAAAACTTTCCGTCATTCCTCTGTCAATACTTAAACTATGCCTACTTCAAAATTCGCATCTTTCGTGACACCCAGTACAACACCTTCAGCACCTCATTCATGTCACATCTGCAGCTGATACAGCGTCCTTAGATCGAGCAAGGAAACAACGAAACCAGAACTTAGTTCTATATATGCTGTTGACAAGAATAGCAGCGACGTTTCGGTGCGCCGGTCACCTCACAACAGCAGTCAGTTACACACAGGAACACTTGACAAAATAACATTACAACTGTCCATAAACATGGACCCCCGAACGTGGTTCAGCGGTAAATGGCCTTCCTCAGGAAGACGTCAGTACAAAGGAACACAATATTATTCATCTTCTTATTATTCAGGCGCTACAATTACACTGTTTGAAAGTTCTGGCCTTCTCAAATACTTCCTTCTATTTAACCCGATCCTGTGTACATTTTGTCGAATTGTTTACTCCCATAATTCTTAAATCTCCTTTTCTATCGTTTTCCAATCTAATTTCTGGTCTACTTGCTAATCTTCTAGACATCGGTTTCCAGTAGTATAATTTTTCGACCATCCTATCATTCGTCACTCGGTCTACATGACCAAACCAGCTCAACATTCGGGCCTTAACGTAATTACTTATATTCTTGTTTATAATTAAGTTATTTAACTGATAATGTTTTAATTCTCCACGTGCCATCTCTCTACTTCGGAGGTCCAAATATGCAACACGTAACAAACTTCAACTGTACATTAAAGAGTTAACAATATGTATAAGCAGCAATAAGTACAATAATTTGGATACTATGGCTAGTGTGACGTCGAAATATGCTTGGTTAAAATGTACTGATTAGCTACCGTTAACAGTGTGTGTAGCTTACCTGAAAACAGCGACTTACCGGCGAAACATGTAGCAGAGTTGTATCTTTGACTTAACTGGCAATTTTACTGTGCGAGTAGGTTGGTATATATATACACAGAATGTTGGTCGATATACATGACCGCTAGCAGTATGTTGGTCTACATACCTGAACGCCGGCACAATGAACGGAATGACTATCAATCAATCTATACATGCAGCTCTGCCGAACTCACAGGCCTGAATGCTTGCCGGCCAATTTTGTAACGTGACCTCACGACCCGGACCGCGTAGTCGAGGGCGGGAAACAGTATCCAGCGCCACCTTGCACCTGCAGAACTCAGACATCTCCGCCACATTTTGCACTGTCGATCAGAACTACAGCTATTTTCCAGTCTGGGATACAGCTCTATAATAAATGCGACACTGACAGTGCACAGGCCTAAGACGCTCCGCGTTTCCACACGATCGTCGCATCTCCTGGCGGCTTGGACAGTCACTGGCATCGCAGTGCACCGACGGCAGGCCACACAGCCCGGTTTGGCAATGCAAATGTTGAAGAGACCTGATGTATGACCACATGAGCTTCTTCGCTATCCGACACAAATGATGGGATTCGAACTGGGCGTTTTATATATATATATATAATACAAATTATATAAATTTTGTTGAAACAAAAGTATATTGAGGTCTAATGAAACCAACGGCCGCGCGGTATAAGGCCGTATGCGGCCGTTGCCTGGTGGGATTGCGGGTTCGAATTTCGCTGGCGGATGGACCTCTGTCTCTGTAAATGTTCTGTGTTGCTAGGTAGAGGTCTCTGCGACGGGCAGATTCCTAGTTCAGAGGAATCCGACCGAATGTGGTGTGTGTATGAGTGTGAGTGAGTGTCAATGAGTGTGGTCAGGTAGTACAGCAACCCTCTGCACCTAAAATAAGTTGGTAGTAAGAGGTCAGATCTTAGAAAGAATGCAAAAAGTAGGACACACACGATAAAGCAGTTACCTGTAGCCTGTAGAGGCCTACTGCAAGTCCAATTTGAGGACTACAGAATATCACTTAAAAGCAATTTATGACAATTTAGATTCGTTACAGGTCTGTGCCATTAATCCTTCTCCTTTCTGATTAATTAAACTTTCTACGTCACTGTCGGTGTGCGCAGTCTAAGCTGAACACACTCAGTACTTTTCTCCATTAGCAGTGTATAAGCTGCGCATTTCGAAACGAAGTATCAGCACTGCGACTTCGCACCAGGACCGGCATCCACACTACTACCGCTGTAACATAATTCACGTGTCCCTGACACAGTCTTGGCCAATACACGTGTGCAGGCCTACAATGCAAACTGACACATGAAATTATGTCTAAAGGGCTACCACGTCATACAGAATCGGAGTCCACGACCGAGTTTCTGTGCTGACATTCGGGGAAGCCCCACTACCAAAACTAACACGCGCCGCCGTTTTTCGGAATGACAGACGTTACGGTACAAACAAACGGCTGGGAATGAACGAAATGACAGGTAGCCTTTGTCCTCTCGCAAATACTATAGGACAGACTTTCATGAAATTCGGTGCTGAAAATTTTCTGGACTGGACCCGTCCATTGACTGATAATTGTCGTTTACATCGGACCAACTCTGCAGGTGACACCCCACCTGTTAACCTGAGGACGGCGACCCGTCCGGTCGCCGAAAGGTCGCCATACTCTCTGCCATGCGAGGGAGTCACCAGCATCCGGACGGCAGCGTCGTATCAGGCAGTGCGGAATGAGTTGATGCTGACAGCCTGTACTGGCGGTTGTCGGCCGAATTTAATGTTGTTGGTGCCTACTGGACACACACAAAGCCTACCTGAGCCTTTATCTAACTTGTAAATGCGAGAAAACATTCTTCACACAGTCTGTACAGTACAATAGGCTTCGTGACACACGGCAGATATTTGACGAAATAAATACGACAGATGATTTACACCACATAGTATTAATTACAACAGACCGTAAATCAGTAATAATCCTTTGTCTCTGACGTCCCTCGTACATGCTTCGACTTCTACAAGATCATCATCAGGGATGTATACACAACGGCATACAAGTACAGCGAATTCTGTCAAAGATGGCCGTCTGAAGAACTACATATATCATGAATTAAAATGGCTCAAAATGTTTACAATATAAAGGTATTAACAAATTACTCCGTGATCCACCGTGGCGCCCACAACAACCAGACGACACAGAATTAATCCTCTGTCTGGAGATGACAAATATTCACACAGGCAAAGGAAGGGACAATATCACGTAGAATTGTAAAAAATACTTGTTAATTGTTTCATATTTTAATAATGTCTAGCGGTGTTAAAAATACTTTACTGTAGCTTTACACATGCTCATCTTTGACAGAATTTGCTGCACTTGTATTCCGGTGTATATAACCCTCTGATGATGACCCTGTATACGTCGAAACATGTACGAGGGACCCACGTGACAAATGATTATTTATTACTGACTGTGCAATTTGTGGTATTAAGTGTTGTAAGATCAACGTACAGCACGGTGTATGGGTTACATTAGAGGCGATGCAGACTCTCCGTACTGCGTTTTGGGATACAGGAGAGCTGAAGATGGAGGCAGCACAGTCTGTGCTACAAGACGGTAATCTTTGACGCTCACCCCAACGAGAACCAAAAATATCACGCTAATACGGCCTCTCGCAGCATCAGTGTCGGCGAAAGGTACAGCAGTGGTTGGAGGGCGAGACTGCCAAGATCGATTCCTGGATAAGGCAACGGATTTAGAATTCTGTCAGTTCCGCAAGTTAGCTTGCATAAGTGACGCCACAGCAGTACGCCATCAGGCTGTTAGATGACAAACAGCAGCGCACCGTCCCACTGTCGGTTGCGCTAAAGAAACCCAAACGCTCTACAAGCTTTGTGACAGGCCTAAACAGAGCCTCTGACATTCTGCTACCCTCATCGGCGTCATCCATTACTTCCTTTCCGCCGTACATAGAGTCACACGCTCTGTGCTCTGTACCGTTCCTACGTAAGGCAGAACAAATGTACAGAGCCTCATTTGTCCCATTGTACTTTCGATAAAGACGGAAGTACACACCAGTGGCGACTTTCTTACGGTAAGGCCGGGGCTAGGATTATTACACTACTAATGAGAAAGCGTTTCTTTCAGCACAGTCACTCAACTGCCTATGTTTAGTGCACATAGCAGGGTTAAATTTTCCGACTAAAGTTTGTATTCTGCTTGATGGTGCCTGAGAACGAACTAAATCAGGTGTTGCACGACCTAAATTCTTAATCTCCGTCTTCACGACGACAGTTAATTGTGAAAATTTGACGACCTGTAAATATTTCACACTACTCTTGTTCATGTTCATCGTGAAACTGCAACTACTAAAATTAAAAAATTCATAAATACGGTTTTGAAAACAGCTGGGTAAAAGTAGTTATCAAACTGCCACTATTTGAAACGTCAAAAAATGTAAGCAGATATACACGAATGCTTGATTTTAAGCTTTCGCCGTGTCCTGTATGTAATATGTTTTCTTTTGGAATTCCCCGGCGTCACAGAGCTAATAGCTATTAGCTTTGTGACGCCGGGGAATTACCCAAAAGAAAACATATTACAGATATACACGAAGTCCTCGTTCAAAGTCTCTCTGAGCTGCAGTATGGGCCTAACTGCCGTTGTCTTCCCACGATTCGGCGTAGCTGCGCTGACCGAACGCGCAACGTCTGGGCAGGGCACAGGCCACTCAACTGCCGCATCGCCTGGAGTGCGTCACGACTCTTTGAATTTGAAATGTCATTCAAGTTCCTTTAAAGAATGTACGTGTCGCCTAACGAAAACTTATCTTCCGATATTTAAGTTTCATTCTTCTCAAAATTTATGTGACGGCTGCAGCCCAGCCGCCCCTGGTACAAACCCCCAAAGTTCACTGAAACATTTTTAGCACTTATGCATTTCCTATCCATGGCTAGGCCCACCAACATGCCCCCGAAATCACACGTAGCCACATATTTACGACGACGCATACGTTCACAAGGGACAGCCCATTGCCTGGGTTATGGGAAGCCCCCACACCATTAATCTGCCTCTCCTTTATGATCACGTGTCTTGCATTGTGCTATAAACAACTACTGAAGGGAAATCCATTAGGGTGGACTCCCTCGGCGGGAACGTTGCATGAAAACAGACAAGACAGCAGATGAGCTGGCTCTCACAGTAAAACAATGTGGGCCCAAATCTGAACCCACTATATCATACACTTCATTTATTACTGCTGATAGCCCTCCATTTCTAGCTACAGCATATGGCTGTGGGGTTACATCCGATTACAAATACTGCAGCGGTCTGCACAAAAAGGTAAGATCCGCAGAAAGGTGTGTCTGTCTGCAGAATATCACTAACAGTAGGCGTATTTATCACTTTCTGCTTAAGCGCACACAAAATGTTGACCTGACAATCCTAGGTTACCGACAGACCATTGCTGTAACAGTCGGCCAAGTCCTCATACTGGAAAATAAGCAACATTCGCTATGCCTCTTAGCCCACAGGTTGAACATTATGAGTTCACAGAAGAACTGTTAACAGCCTGCTGACCTGTCGTACATAACAGCACGATTATAAATTGTATGCACACCGTTAAACACCTGTTCCAAGCAAAGCTAGCTGTGTACAATAATGAAACAACAGAACATAACGGACTTCCATGTCACCCACCCATGTCTAAAATTTTCGAATTCATATTCGAGGCTTTTCTTTCGAATGGCATTAAAATCCCACAGATCAGCCATTCTTAACCTGGGGTCTACGAGATTTAAGGGGATCCGTAAACTTTAACGGGGGGGGGAGGAGGGGGGCGGGGGGTAAAGTGATCCCGTTACAGGCCGGTGTGGCCCAGAGGGTGGGTAGAGGTATAGCTCTACTCTTCCATGACCGCAGTACTAGAAGGGGATAAGTGGTCAGCAGCATGCCCCGGCCGCATTTTATCCCCGGGAAAGGCCCGGTTCCCATTTTACAGGAGGCTGGGTGGACCTCAGGGGCCGGTCTGGACGGGCGCAAAATCTCGTCCCCACCGGTATTTAATCCCGGACCGTCCAGCCCGAAGTCAGTCGATATACCGACTGAGCTACCCGGCCCGCTTAATTGGAGGGGGGAGGCAACTTTATTTTCGGGAACCTCAAACTTAAATTCAGTTTTTCAATAAAAAATGTGTGTAGGAAACAAAGTAATTTATGGACTCCATACTTTAAAATGTTTAACTAACTTCTATATATGTCACTATATTACAGTCTAACAAAGGGAAACCAGAATACACTTCTCGTCACACGGAAATGTATTTTTGAAATGAAATTCAACTTCAACTTGCCTATCTTTTAAGTCTGTTTATTGTCGTTGTAATGATTTCATGCGCTAGTAAAGAAGCACACCCATTACGGTACTGCATGTATGATATTTTGTAACGTTTTGGAAACTGTATTTGAGCATAACTGGTTTCCTCTATACGCATTTAAATGCAGTTTTCTAGGAAGGGGCCCGAAGGTGTCACCAGACTCCCAAAGGGTTCCAATCGGACCTCGTTATGATCTACAAATTTCACTACTGCATTATATTGCACTTTTAGAGCTGTACAGACCATGTACAAAGGGCACAATCCGATACATCCACAGCACTAAAGCTGCTACTGTACTTCCGGTATATAGACATCATCGCCTGTGCTGACAGTTTGCACGGTCTGATATAGCCAACGTTCCGCGTCATCTCAACGTTCGTAAATGTGGACTTTCAAACAACATTTACACCCCACTTCACACGCCTGGCTCCTCCACTGACTCAATGGTTATCAACAACACACCACCACCACCTCGTTATTTTCATAACGAAAAACACTGAAGCCGCAAAGGAGGAGATGAGGTAGGCTATAGCTCCACTCATGACACGCGACACTAAATGGAGACGAGTGGTCAGAGTCACACCCCAGCCGTTTTACCCCAGAGAAGGAACGGAACAGGAGTCTGGGTGGGCCCCAGAGGGGTCTGGCTGTTCTGTAGAAGACAGAAATCTCTTGTCCGTGGCGGAATTAAAACTCCGGATCTCCCAGCCCACAGAACTTTTCCAGATGCTATAACCAAACATCAATAGTATTGTTCCAACCCCAATAATCAGCTCGTCTGCCATGCTGTTATTGCTGACGGCGCTAAATAAAAAAAATCGGGTGGGGGTGAGATATTACGCACCGTCCAGACCGGTCCCCAGGGCTCACCCAGCCTTCTGTACAATGGGTACCGGGTCTCTTTCCCGGTGACGGGAGTGTAGCGTTGACCGTCCTCCCCAATCTAGCACCAAGGTTACAGAAAGAGTAGACCTATACCTACACTCCCCGTCTGGGTCTTCATGGCCTGTTCTAGGGTCAACTTTTTTGTTAAATTAAACAAGGGGATAAGGTGGAATCCAGTGGAACAACGGTCAGGCCAAATTTCGTGAAACTCGACCAACCGGTTCAACGCTTACAATGACAGGCCGAAATATAGGCTCTGGTAGCAGGTCGACTTTCCTTATTCTCTTACTAAAGAAATGCAAGCTCACAATTATGGGTACGAATGCAGTCCACAACCAATCAGCCAGCTCAACCCTAAATCTGAGCTGTGCCAGTGTTGCTGTCCTTCTGGGAAGCAAGGAAACCGGGATCTCAGATGACGTCACAACGACGTTTCATATGAACCTTACCTCTGAGTTCACACACGGAATCTCAAAAGCTCTTGACACCAGTACCGCGCTAGAGAGCGGTTTCGGGGACCGGCAAAGAATTTTTTCGCCCCCCCCTCCAACCCCCCCCCCCCAAGCAAGGAAGAAGCTGCTACAAATCTTTACAGTAAATTGGAAAGACTGTCTGTCAGATGCAGAGTGACTTGGGCTTGGTCTGAGAGGGTTAATTTGTACAGTCGACACACAGTGATAACACGAGAAACAACAAAGCACATGCAGCAGAGTGGGGCACCGGGAACAGGTAATTTGTACCGTTTTCCACTTCGTCGGCACTGCGCTAGACAGGTGTCAGGGCTAATCTCTGCACCCCCCCCCCCCGGAGTTTAGACTATTTTGCGACTGTCTGCAGTTCAGTGTATGCAGTACCCACGGTGGCTGATTAACAGCATGATGCATGGCATAGGATTGTGACAGAAGCGGTCCTGTCCCAATAGGGGGGGGGGGGGTACTACCCCAGCTGCATGCAGGCCTCATCGGTCAGGGCAGCCAACAGCAGCCAAGACACACAGCAGGCAGGCAACGTAACAGGTGACCACACCGTTCGGTTGTGATCTGATACAGACTGAGACACGAACTTCGGACTGCTAGAATATTCAAACGACTCCTCTTCCGACTTATTGCGTAATTAATGACACCACTATTCTGAACCACCCTATAACGTTAGGTGCACCAAGAACTCTTTGATCAAAACGTGACTTACACTCAATCCTCATCACAAACTCACAACCTCACGATACAATCGGGAAGTTCTGCCGACCGTACTAATAAGTACGGCTAACTCAGTGTCCACTGTGCCTGGAATGCCCTTCAGAATACCAACAGCACCGCTCGGAATGACTGTGAAGTTGTTTTACTACATACACAGCTTCAATGTGGACGGGCCGACTGCTCTCAGTGCACGAGTGGAACACTCTTGGGAACGAATGGGGAGTGACAGGGGGCTCTAGGTAATGCGATACTCGCCCCTCGCTGTTAGCCATACACATGCAATTATTTAGGGTAAAAACGACGGGCGTGGAATTAGGAAATGCTGGATTGCATTCCCTGCTGTTACTGCACTGCCGTGAAGTGAGGACAGGGCAACAAGGGGGTCGGGTAACTACGCGTACAAAATATTACCCTAAAGTTACTTAGCCCAACCTAATACCTGGCCAAACCATCAGGGTTCACAACCTGTGGTGGCAGTAACAAGTGACAGAATACGTGGGTCACACGCCAGTCCACGTGGGATTTGTGGTGGACAAAATGACCTTGAGATTTTTTTTTTCTGTATTCCCCAGTCCCTATCATCTCACCAATTCTGCGAACTCACTGACGCATCACCGAAGCTACCGCCCAATGGACAGCTGCATGAAGGAATACGATAAAGTGGACTTTGTCCTCCTCAACAAGATGTGCAGCTACACCCGTTGCACAGAAGGACTTCCTGTCCCTGACGAAACTCTGACCTGGAAGCCCTTCCCGAACCCAGCTACAGGCTACAGCACTTGGTTAAAACGACAGAACTAATGGCCTGCCTGCCGCCTATCTGAAGAACCAGCACCATTCCAAAGTGTCTACCACTTTCGAACCAAAATCTGTCAAACCTTCCACGAAACTGTTGGCTACAGAACTAAAAAGTCAGAGCGCAGTTCCGCAATTCACTCCTGACACAGTCAGTTCCACACACTGCACATCGCCTCGAACTACAGCCATGTTCTCCGTTTTAATATTATACCACGACTGCCATATATTCTCAGCCTCTAACAGAAATGAGTACTAGGAATATTTTCTGGGGGGTAAAGGCGGCCGGTGCGTAGGGCTGACAACCTTATCACTTTCATGTGCAGACTGTCTTGAAATCTGGGAGCCTCAACCTCCTGGAAACCTCAGAGCCTGTCCAGGCCTGTAATGGGACTGCTTTACCTTTTACTGCCATATCAACAATATAGTTCACTTCTGATTGCTTATTCAACGTGGGTTTTGCTATATTATATTGGAATAACTCCCCTCCCCCTAAAAACTCTTATGAATACACGAGTTCAAAATATAAAACCTACAGTTTCAGTAACAGCATACACACGCTCAAAACATGTTGCAACATGTTAGGGGCTGTAGAATTGCTGATAGGCACTACAAAAATAAGAGAAGTGAGACACAGGATAAACAGGATAAACACGCTGTCGCATTCAGAGGGGAGCTGATGAGATTGCATGACTCTGGAAAGGGAGCATAATGTACAGTAATACGCCCCCCCCCGGAACATCCCGTTTTGGGGCGGGGGAGGATGCTGTTACTGCCCGATAGATGTACACTAATTGACAGGGGGTGCTTCACACCAGGGTCATTCGTTTTATAACAAAGGGTGGTGCTGTAAATATGATAGGTACACGTGCTCTCTCGTCCCCATCAACAATGGGGTGGAGAGGTCCATAATGCTCTTTTTGAAGCTGGTGGTGAGTGTTTTCTGATGGAAGGGCAATTCAATAGAAAATACAGTAGCACAAGTGGTTCAGCAGAGCAGTCCGTCCCCTTGCAGTTTGTTCCCAGTGACAACAAACATATCACTTGCATTCACGGCACACCAGGCCGCTTCGATCTTGAGAACCAGGGGGCCACAAGACGGCACAGTGTCTTCCCAAGCACTTGACAATTACCGTAACTGATCAACAAACCACACACTTCTACGCAAACCCATGGATCAGCAAGGCGTTCACAGACGCCTGCCGATGGACCAGAATACAGACCACGGAATTTAGCTGACGCCGTAGAACAAGGCGTTATGGCCCTGTGAGGGTGAGGGGGGGGGGTAGAGGTACAACTCTAAGCTTTCTTTAACCTCGGCGCTAGATGGGGTGGGTGGTCAGCGCCACGCGTCGGCCGTTTTACGCCCGAGAGACCCGGTACTCATTGTACATGAGGCTGGGTTGGGCCCCAGGGCCGGTCTGTACGGGTGCGGATAATCTCGCACCACCGGGATTCGATCCCCGAAGCGTCCGGCCCGTGGCGAGTCGCTGTACCGACTGAACTATCCCGAAACAAGCACACTTGTCGACGCATCTGAAGTACGAGGCAGCCACTCTACCCATAACCATTCTTGAGGCTACTCGATTTAAGGCGGTGGATGCTTCTTCAGTTTGTCCCCCTCTCGGTTTATCTTCGTGTGATCGTTCTAACAGGCAAGTTAGGCGAAGAGTATCAGTCAATAACGCTACTCAAGTTTCGTGTACCACTTAGTACTTCTTACAATTGAAATTCTGAAGGACTGCTAACAACGACGTTTCGAAGGCCTAAGGCCTGCCATCCACATGCACGTACCCAGTGTTACGTCCAAAACAGTCGCTATAATTAAGCACGTCCTTTGCCACGCACAACGCGGCTATCAGACTCGTAAAATCGACGACAGCAACCTCCGTTCTTGACAGAGATTCACTTCAGGACTCCACTGCGTCCCCAGCAACAAACTGCACAAGGCTGTTTACAGTAGGTCACCTGTGTGCAGCTGGATGGCAGAAGCAAGCATGTCCATCTCCATATCAGCCAATCAAAAAGGTATGACACCGTCACGTGATAATATCGAACAAAGAAGGAGTTATAACACCCTACTTCGGTAGGGCTAAACCTTGTATTTTACCTTGGCTGCTTCCTGTTCAAAAGAAGACTAAAACGTTCTGTCCAATGTCACGTATTGGCCTAGGCACCGCCAGGCCGGCACCCCAGCGATAAATATCCAGTCAACACCTGGCACCGCTCCGATTTTTGTCAAAATGTTCCACTGCAGTGTTATTTGGTAGCAACGGTAATTCACATACAGTCTTTACGTAGTCAGATGTGTGTACACATACACATTGTGCACAATATGGACAGGATTGTCGGGCAAAAAAATAAGAAATAAAAATTTGCGACAGCTGTCAATGCCCCTTTTCGCGCACCATTTTCAGCACGCGTGCCACAGGTGCGCCAGCCCTGGCCTGTACCAATCATAAAGCACAAAACACTAAAAGCGATCAAACAGGAGACACAAACACAGATGTGGCAACACAGTAACACACTCTAGTGGAACACCACTGTGTATATTCTGGTAGACATGTCAGAACATTTCGTGGGAAGCAGGTGCTTCCATCTTCATGGCATGAGAGTGGTTTCAACTGGCTCAGGCAATGATGCAATGGCGGGATATGTAAACATGGTACAGGCGTTTCGGATTCCAAAATGGCGGACGTCTTGACAAGCTATGCGACCAGTAGTTTCTTACACAGGACTCGCTGCATGCTGTTGTTTAGCGTCGAAAGAACAACCCGAGCTTCTCGCTTTACATTCAAGGCCTCAAACGGCCAGCCACTTCGCTGTCAACTTGAGAGCACTCCACAAGCTACCTGCCCACCAAAAATGCGGACAGCCACAGCAATCGCTCGTAACGAGAGCAGCAGCGGCTTAGTGACAAGGGCTCCACTGCGAGATTACATCAGGGAATGTCTGTGGGGTGGCGAACGAGCAGCACCACTCTCGTGCAGAAAGGGCTCAAGTAACATGCAGACAGTGACAAAACTTGTCTGCACATCCAGAAAATACTCAACAAGCCGCCAAGACCACACGGAGTCACGACTCACAAGGTCACATATCTTCACCACCGAATGTAAACTTGGAGGTCAAGGTTACATGAAAGCACACAGGAGTGGAGGAACAGCTCCACTCATTTCTCATATCAGCGCTAGAGGAGGTGGGTGGGCAACGCCACGCTCCGGCCGCTTTACCCTTTGCAAAGAGCCCCGACACCCTGAGGTTGGCTGGGCACCCAGGGAGTGTCTGTACGCCAGTGGGGAACAGAAAATCAGTTTCCCCCACTGGGGTTCCAATCCCGAGCTGTCCAGCCAGCACGTAACAAGTTGCTGTACCGACTGCGCTGTCCTATTGCTCTCAAAATCTAATATAAAAACTATTTACTACTCACCCTGAGCAGTCTAATTAGATCTCTGGCCCCTTCAGACATGGAAGCAGCCTGCTGCGGAATATGTGCTGCCCCCACATAGCGACTGCTTCCTCCGCCACCTCCGGAATCAGGAACTTGGCACGCCGATTACACCGCGCGTGTCTCCTACCAAACACGACCGTGCAGAGACAAACCGCCAGTACTTACATACAGAGGCTGACTGGGCGGTTTGAGTCAGAAACCTTTCCATTATGCGTTCTGGCAGACGTGGTCAAGGCATGTCAATGGAAGTTCGCAGAACTTAAACTTTTACTTTTAGCAAATAACTTAAAAGAACGTAACCAGTGGTCAAACTTAAGCAATCAGGTGGATGAGATGGGCGGGACATGCAGCAGGCACGGGACTGATCAATTACGTGCGTACACCAGTTCGACTGGAGAACCTGCAGAGAAGACCTACATGTGGATGGCAACATAATATTAAAATAGATCTTAAAGTAACGGAATAAGAAGTTGTGGGCTGCACCCATCTGGCTGAAGATAAGTAGGCTATCTGTCGCGGGCTCTGGTGAAGGAAGGGCGAGAAATAAGCGACCGACGGCTTCAACTTGTTCCCTGAGGTCAAGGAGAACATTTACAGCCGTACAAATAAGCACGCAGTACTGCGCGGTTTGTACAGTACCGGTGACGTGTGGGGCAGTAAGATAGGCCGTTAGGAAAACAGAAAGTAGCACACAATTTTCGTGAGGAAGCCCACTGGCAAGCACTCACTTCGAAAACCGCCAAACAGACGACGACGGCGAGTCTGACGTGTCTTATGGGGGTCGGCTGTGAGCAAGATGTGACAGCAAGTTGCTCAGAATTTCGCCGAACAGCAGACTGGGGTTCAGTCACGTTGTGTCTGCATTCAACCGCAGGGGATCTGATGTTCAGCACAGCGTTGTTGCTCCAACAACAGTTGCACTACAGCACATGCCACAAGATATGCAGCCACGTACTGACTCCTAAAAACTTAAGGCGACAAACAGCTGGGTTGTACGACACTCGCAGTATCGACGGCGTCGAGACTGAGAATCGAAAGCGACACGAAGAAAGATAAACGCACATGCAGCAGATAGCCTCGCACTGAAGTGTAGCCCTTCGTATACGAACTGTCACACACAGTGGAGGTCATTGTTTCAAGCCGCACAACTGCAGCCAAGAAACTGACCGCGTGCGTCACAGGTTATGGTCAGCAACACAGCAACATTTTGTTTATGGTTATGAACTATAAACACTTCCATGTAACTTACATCATATTACATCTGAACATAGGCTGAGGATGTCTGAGAATAGGGTACTGGGGAGAATATTAGGCCTAAGAGGGACGAGGTAACACGGGAGTGGAGAAAACTACATAATGAGGAGCTTAATGATCTGTATTGCTCACCCAATATTGTTTGGGTAATAAAATGAAGAATGAGATGGGCGGGGCATGTAACGCGTATGGGGGAGAGGAGACGTGTATATAGGTTTTGGTGGGGAAAACTGAGGAAAACCCAGGCGTGGATGGGGGGTTATTATTAAGATAGATCTTCAGGAAGTGGAATGGACGGGCATGTACTCGATTGATCTGGCTCAGGATGAGGACAGGTGGCGGGCTCTTATAAATCCGGTATTGAATCTTCGGGTTCCACAAAATGCGGGAAATTAGTTGACTAGCTGAAGACCTGTTAGCTTCTTAGGAAGGACTCTACTCCATTGGGTGAGTGTGTCAGCAAGTAAGTAAATAAGTAAGTAAGTCAGTAAGTAAGTACATATTCCATCTGTGCACGCTACTGCCAACGGGCACCCAATTATCTAAACATACCGTAAAGTCTGACCCCCTGAAATGCGCATTTCTACACCAGGCAGTCTGGGGCGAGAGATGTCACTGTTGCAATGTGCACGTAACAGCAGTCACCTGTGGGTCGCAATCCT
>Ga0131853_10009636_pt1 | contig 17678 bp, 11 predicted proteins | sample TergutLab28metaG_FD_92764 | JGI IMG/M metagenome (GOLD analysis project Ga0131853, IMG submission 92764) | Labiotermes labralis P1 segment gut microbial communities from Petit-Saut dam, French Guiana - Lab288 P1 (version 2) (version 2) | ecosystem: Host-associated > Arthropoda: Insects >... | reverse complement strand
TTGGACTGGAAGTAAGTGCTGATAAATCTAAGTACATGGTCATGTCTCGAGATCAGAATGCAGGACGAATTCACAGTGTGAGGATTGATAATAGTACCTTCGAGAGGGTGGAAGAGTTTAAATGTTTGGGAACAACTTTAACAAATCAAAATTCTATTGCGGAAGAAATTGAGAGCAGATTGAGGTCAGGAAATGCTTGCTATTGTTCGGTGCAGAATCTTTTGTCTTTCAGCTTGTTATCAAAAAATTTAAAGATCAAGTTACATAGAGCTATAATTTTGCCTGCTTTTTTGTATGGGTGTGAAACTTGGTCGTTGACATTGCGGAAGGAAAGGAAGCTGAGGGTGTTTGAGAACATGGTGTTGAGGAGAATTTTTGGACCTAGGAGGGACGAGGTAACGGGGGAATGGATGAGATTGCATAACGAGGAGCTAAATGATTTGTACTCCTCACCCAACATTGTGCGGGTGATAAAATCGAGAAGAATGAGATGGTCTGGGCATGTGGCGCGTATGGGTGAGGAGAGGGGGTATATAGGGTCTTGGTGGGGAAACCGGAGGGAAAGAGACCACTGGGGAGACCTAGGCGTAGATGGGTGGATAATATTAGGACGGATTTCCAGGAGGTGGGATGTGGGTATATGGACTGGATTGGACTGGCCGAGGATAGAGACATGTGGCACACGTTTGTGAGTGCGGTAATGAACCCTTGGATTCCGTGAAATGCGGGGAATTTCTTGACTAGCTGCAAACCAGTTAGCTTCCCAAGAAGGACTCTGCACCATGCAGTAAGTAAGTGTAAATAATATATATAAAATAGTAAGTTATTCCATAAAGTTAAAGATGTTTGATGTTAGCTCAGTACTTCCTAAATATTTAGGTATATTTCTTTATTAATGTCCAATAGTTTCTTAACAACTTCTTCTTTTATTTTTCCATTTAAAGAATAATCTCCTTATGCGTTGCTTTGTTGAATTTATAATAAATAAACATTATTACATTTATATTTTAAGGTAATGGAATAAATCACTCATTAAATTAACTTTACTTTAATTATCAGTAGCGAAATTTTTTTATAATCGTTGAAGTAAAAGAAGCGTTGTAGATCTAAAATTTACGCTGCCTGAAAGCATTTCCTTTTGTTTATGGGTTTAAGACCCTTTTAGTTAAGTTCCATAATTCATTTCGTGTTTTGTGACATTAAGTCCTAAAGAGTGTAGTCTCCTTGTGAAATATTATGATACCAAGAAAGAGCTAAAGACCAGAACAAAGGAAGGAAATATAATTAATAAGAAAAAAGGAAGTTAAATCGAGAAAAAAGAATGGAAGAATGGAAAAATTAAGGAAAGAGAAAGACAAGCGAAAGTTAATTAAAATAGTAGGGAAGGAAAGTAAGAACATAAAATTTATACGGTAGACAAAAATGGTAGGCTATAGCCCTAGAATTGATTGTTGTTTTCACGTTCGGTTTATATAAAAATATGCAGTTCTTCAAAACCTGACGCTTTGTGCGAAACACTCTGCCTTCGGGATTCGGCAACCTGAAACCAAAACTAACACGTTTATGCATACAGCAGAGGCACTCACACAGCAATCTCTGGACACACTGCAAAGTGTTTTGGTTCCTAAAGCAGGTGGTAGCCTACGTATAGCATGCCTAAACGTCGTGCCTTATAAGGCTATGGCGATATGTCAGTATTGTGGTAGAATTAATAAGGTTTCTACGTTCTCGATTTTTTAATTATATATGTACACTCACATTTAATTTATTCTCGTTTCTATATATTTTTATGAACTTTAATATAAACTTTACTTCAGCAGTCCTTTCAGTATGTTTATATAGTAGTCTGACAGTGCCAAGAACAGCAAGCGTACACCGAAGTATCAGCCCTCTCCTAGTGCTGTACAGAGATATTGTCTATGTTTGTGTTGAGTGGGAAACATATGAAATCCTAAATGCACCCTGTGGGCGTATTGAGGACACTTCTCATGGCAGAGTAGGTGGTACATAAAGCACCCATCGTGCTTTCAAATGTAGTGAACGTCTGAAAATTAGGCGTCGTTTTGTCAAACTCTTACGAGAGGCGTGGGAAGGCATGCAGGTTAACTGCTAGAAGATGTGTTGTAAAGGAGAATGACACTAAATGAATCTCAAGTAATCTACGTGCGAGGATCTGTGCTGGCCTGTGGCTCGGAATAGGGTTTACTGAAAATCTGTGGTGGTTATGGAGACAAATTTTTGTTTTCATAGAGGCGGAAATTTCCTTGGCCTGTTTTCACTACTGGCAGGACTTCGCTCAAATAAATTAAATACTAACTATTATTACTGTCATAATTATTACATGATTAACATCACCAACCCAATATGTTATTGTTACTGTTGGTGTTAGTATGAATCAGTTCCTATTTAGGAAATATGATATCTTATGAAGGAGAATTGGACATTGATAACAAATTAAATAACTTTTTTAAAATTACAGTTATTTTAAATAATGTGTTTAGACCACAAAAACCCCCTTAAGAAAACAAGAATAAAACTATACAATACACTAGCCATTCCAGTCTTGTTATATGGTAGCGAAACTTGGACTAGTAACGCAAGGGACGCCAGAAGAATAACAGCAGCAGAGATGAAATACATGAGAAGAAGAGTAGGATAAACTTGGACAGATTACAAAACAAATGCACAAATTGCAAAGGAGTTAAAAATAACACAAATTTTGGACAAATTACTGGAATACAAGAGAAGCTGGATACAAAATGTAAATAGAATGCCTCGAAATAGATTACCCAGGGTAATGAAACATTACTCCCCAACTGACAGAAGGATTCATGGTAGACCTTTGAAGAGACTTATGGATACGTGAGACCGGAACGGGTCAACAAGTGGCCCAACTCCATGACAGATATATAATGATGATGATGAAGATAACGATGATGATGATCAGTTACTTCGGTCCACCTAAACTCTTATTCCTTTCAGAGTTTACTTCACGAATTTGCCAGTGTATCAGAATACAGAGATTCAAATGCTCTAATGACTGATGCATGATGAATTGGAAGGCATTTGGAACGATGCAAACGTGGTCTAATATACTGTTGATGGGGGTGAGGAAAATCACGTTAAACTTCTGTAAGAGTATCCAGTGTCCCGGCACATACGCTTTTCTGTCCTCTGTCATGTACAATTCTAGATGTCTGCCGATATACCAGACTATGCAGCATTCACTATTATTACAGCAAACACTGTGCTCCACTGGCTTTCCTTTCGTGTTAAAAAAGGACAACTACTGAGCGTTAAAGGAAAGTGTCTAATCGGTAAATGTCTGCGACCTTGTCTGACCACCCAATTCAGGGCTGTAAAATCCATTTAGAGGCTGGAAACTGATCATGCTTTCAACAGATGTTCCGCCTCATATGTACCCTGAAGATCCATTACCGTATCTACAACAGCTCGACAATGGATTATACCTCGAAGGACCATTGCCAAGTACACTCACTAAAATGCAAATGATTTTAGCCATTTTAATATTATCCTTCCACATGCGACTAGTTACCCAACGATATCTTTTTTTCAGTTTTTTCGAGTGCATATTCGTATTTTTTTCCAATTCCCATATGGAACCCCCATGAACATTCTCTATTATCCTTTCAATTCTGCAGCAGTAGCAAGTAACATATGGAGTGTGTTTTGAAAGATATAAATTTAATCAAAATACCGGCTTTAAAACGAGATAAAATAGAATATATTGTAATTATAAAATTCCAGAATCGAACAATTTCGCTCTTTAAAGCAAGCAATGTTCCATAAAACGTTCATTGTCACGAGGAGTTGAATTTATATCGAACATTTTTGGAATTCGTAATAGTAGAAATCGTCCCTCGAATTAATTAAAATTTCAGTTACGGCGTAACATCTAATAGATTAAAGAAATATATGTTTACCCTTTATCAATAATTCTAAAACCTGGGCCCCAGCTAGATCCTATGGCAAACACGTGTTCAGTAAACTGAAAACAAATAGAGTAAAAGCTAAGTTACTATAGAAATTGTTTACTAGAGGGCAGTTACGTTTCATGACTAGCATTAACTTTGAGCAAATATTTGTGTGTGACGACAAATAAAATTTTCTAGTTTCCAACGTAGAACAACATCTGAATTGTTGAGCAGCACCCTACAGTAGGTTGAACGCTCCGAAAAACCTTTCACCACCTGTCAGCTCCGTCAGAACAAACGGTGTCGGTAACACCGCATGATTCCCATTATTATTCCCCTGTCTTGTTTCTTTGTTAAAAGGCCAAGAGTTGCCGAAGGGTGACTAATGACGTAAAATTAAGGGACATGGTGACTCCATAATGAAGACGGCCGCAGCATGTTGCTCGTGTTTCTTCGTAAACGACGGCGTCACTCTGCCAAGGTACACCGTGTACAAAGCGTTTGGAATTCCACCTGAATATTGACAATTATATTGCAATAATGGGATATGGAAATGTATACTGAATTATTATGTTACATGATAGGTTTCAGATGACGGATATCTGATCACCGCAATGTATCTTTGGGTACTGTGAAAGGTGGAAATTTTCCTCTTTAGCCGAATGGTTTTCAGATCCTCAAGAAGTAGCTGCTTCACGTAGTTATGTGGTAAGTTAGTTGGGTGGTCAGTTAGTTGCTTAAGTAGATTGACAGACAGATAGATAGGCAGACAGACAGGCAGACAGACAGACAGACAGACAGACAGACAGACAGATAGATAGATAGATAGATAGATAGATAGATAGATAAACAGACAGACACAAAGAGGGATAGAGCGGCAGGCAGGCAGGTCAAGAGATAGATAGACAGATTATTTGTTTGTTTGTTTGTTTGCCTGCTTGCTTGCTTGCTTGCTTGTTTGCTTAGACCAAACAGAAGAGCCTAGGTAGAAAAAGAATATAGCATGGTTGGGGAGGACGACAAACATGTATGGAATTTTGGTTGGAAAGCCTCAAAAAAAGAGCCCACTGGAAGACTAAGGCAGAGATGAGGTGATTACTTTAAAACGAATGCTAAGTGAAGAGGATATTTAATTTATGGGTAGTTGGATTGATGGGGAAACAAAGACAAGGCATTGTGGCTGGAAAATGTGAGCGAACATATGGCTGTATGATACATGTGAAATATCTCGACTGATCCATCGAGTTAAATATTTGGTAGCAATATATTGCCGCCTCACAATACATTCTTATTATGTATATAAACATGGAACTGAACAGCCGCCTGAAATACGACGCTTGTTATCAAGGGCAGGATAACATTTTATTTCTATACGACCACTTATATCACAGATCGCTACAGAACAGGGACATGTGGCCATTCCAGTGTATTTTATAGGAGGGATATATTTATTTATTTCAGTTCCTATTGCAACGGAGAAGAAACAGGTGAGTGAAATAAGAATACTCGCGGAAACAGCATACAGCAAGGACAGATTTGAAGCTACTGCCACTCCTTATTACTGTAAGCTCACACACATTTTCTGTAGACTTAATAGTCGACTAGCGTTATCATACTGAGGGTACTGTATGAGCAAGTAATTTGTGTTGAAGACTTTAAGGTTGTTAATGGCAACATTTAAGTCGCCACGTAGTCGGAGTAACTGTCGTTAAAATTATAACAAAAAGAAAATAAAATAAATGTGTTGTGGAGATAAATAAGAAGTAAGTATGCCGGTTAATGACTACATTTTGGTTCCAGTATTGTAAATTTGTACTAAAATGTAGCACGTTACGAAAATGTAGTCTAAAGATCATAGAAACAGCATTAGTCGACAATAAACGTAAAGGAATATTAGTACATATATACTTAGAATGTAGCAGATCTTAAGACTTGAAATTTGTGTTTTTATATTAAAGTTGTGTTTTCAGAAATGTACGGTATCTGACACAGTCTTCACAATAAACAGTCTACAGTGCAGTGTACACAATGTGTGATGTGACATACATGTATGTAACCTGATAATGACCTCCAAATCGAAATATGTTGCTATGCAGCTCCAGTGATAAGGACTGATGTAGTTTTTAAAATATTTGGAAAAGAGAATTATTCTATCAAATTTGTTGTTAATATTGAATATAGTATAGAATATAGTATAGAATATCGTGTAATTGTGGCACTGATTTTCCATAAAAGATATAACCTAAATGCTACGACAAGCAGGAGCTGTGAGAAAATACACAATATAGTAATCGGTTCCCATTCACAGTTTCTTAAACTACAGATTCGCTATTTATTACATTTGCTGGATACAGCTTCAATATATCTGGCACTAAAAGTATAAAATTATTAACCTTCAACATATATTTTTATGAACTGTCTTCAAACAATATTTTGTGTACCTATTCCTAAAAGCTCACTAATAATTCCCATCACAAGGAAGCCAAGGGGAAGATATGTATGGTCACCATATCTAAGTACATAGGTCTACAAATAAGAATGATCATAAATTTTTGGGCTCTTTTCAAAGTCTTCACTATAATAACAAACAGGCTGGGCCCTAAATTAAAAGCAACATGTGATGTTCCTAAATCAGAAGATTTCAAGTTCGCCATATTGGTATAACTGATCGCAATTAATGAGAAATACGAGATGAGGTAGTGTACGTGGTATCGTAGTAGGTGTCCATGTAAAGTGTCATACTAGGCTCTATTCATATGGATTTCATAGAAGTCTGTTAAATGGCTTTATTACAGGTGAATATACATATTATGATATGGGCAGGTTTATATTATATGTACGTAGACACTTTCCTGGAACATAAGAAGAAGTAGGGTAACAATTATATTCACAGCCACTTAAAATTTTAAGCCCACTGCTCGGTTTGCGTCGTTAAGTGAGACACAAGACTTTAGTTATGTTTGTAATAAGAAAAGTAATTTTAAAGCCAGAGTGTTACAGACTAAAAGAAAAATTTTCAAACTCTGGTAGACTTTGTATGACCTTTACGTCACCCAGTGTGTAAAAACTCTGGTCATTCTCCTGGGGAATTAAAGAAGGCTACGTATTTTCAACCACCTTGTCCAAGCAAATTGAGTACATAAGTTCCAGCCGTTTCATAAGAATATTTAAAATGTGTCACGCATTATCTACTGCAGGTATGGTTCCTTTGCTTTTCATCCAGAAACCCACTTTCATTTTTTATGTGTATATTGCACGTTTCATTTCCTACCATTTATTTCACGGTTTCATCCTATCCTCACAGTGTGAGGCAGGATTTGGTTCTTTATACATAACAAGATTAATTTTCATCTTTACTGCGATAATCCTAGAATAATATATTTGCACGAAGCGACAGCTTCCAGTGAACCAGGGTCTCCTCATTTTCGAGGCTTCACGATCACACTCAAACACACCACGTTCGGTAGGACTCCTCCTGACAAGTGATAAGTCCGAAGCAGAGACTTCTACCTGACAAAATGCAACACTTACAAGAGACAGGCATCCATACCCCAGGCGAAATTCGAACCCGCAATCCCAGCAGCGAGCTTCGACAGACCCAGGCCTCAGACCGCGCGGCCACTAGGATCAGCTGTCAGAAGCATATGTCTGATATAATCCGTTTGACCAGTATTCATTACCTACCACCGTGGCCTCGCATAATGTAGTCTTGAGATGCATTAAATGTCAGCCAATCAACGAAACATAGTTTGGATATATCACTTACAAACCCGCATTAAAAGGATGAAATCAGAAAAGCAGCATTAAAAACATCGGAATTAGTTCTTGTGATAAGAAACATTTACGATATCCTACCGAAAATCTTATAAAAGTAGAAGCGTAAGCTGAAACTTAAAATTTATGGCTAAGTATTTAGTTTGAAAAACAGCAAACAATTCGCGGTTCAATTGATGCATGTCTTGTATATATTTCAACATTTCTATGTATAATGATAGTCTTTTTTACCAACTTGATGCACAAATTCTTCATTTTAATACATTTATTATACTCCTCTACATGTTTCGAGCACTATTATGCTCATCCTCAGGAGGACAATTGTATTTGTACAGCATCTGGTATCGTCACTCTCTTTAGGTGACTGTTCAGACTTACGGCCTGAACAGTCATCTAAAGAGAGTGACGATACCAGATGCAGTACTAATATAATTTTCCTACTGAAGATGAGCGTAATAGTGCTCGAAACATATAGAGGAGAATAATAAATGTATTAAAATAAAGAATTTGTGCATCAAGTTGGTAAAAAAGACTATCATTATATTAGGATCCACGGTCAATCAAATATAAAAATTTTCTATTTATGTTCCAGTGTTTTTGAATACCTTATACGGAAATGCGATTTCAGTCGATAGTACCTTCAGAGTCGCAAAAACTTTGGCCGCTCAGTGGCCTTAGTGGAGCCCGGCTGAAATGACTTGGACAGGGAAATCCTACAGAGACCATTAATATGCCAATGGAACACGAGGGATATACACTAGTGCACTCAATGCGAATGAGAATAAGTGGCTGGGACTGTTTGGCTCTGTACCTCCTGCAGTGAATATTCAGAGCAGACGTGTTCTACAAAGCAGAGCAATGGAACCAAATATCTTTACAGTTTCAGTTTGCTTTACAGATTAAATTCTCCCAGACATGTTAATTGAAGATCGAATTCTTTATACTGTAATAAAAATGTGCCTGTTAATTGAGTTAGTTTTGTCTTTTGTGCGTGAAGCTCTCCCTTCTCTTAGATAAGACGTGTAGGGGAGTGGATGTTAGCCCCACGCATTCTTAACCTCAGTACGAGACGCAGTTGAATTGTTAGTTCCACTCCCTAGCGATTTTACCTCCCGACTAAATTTCTGCCACTGCCCACCGGGCAGTAAGCTCGGTAGGTTCGAGAGCCGGTCTGGAAGCTCCTGAGGAAAGAAAATTTGTCCCCTACCCTGGAATCGAACCTAGTTTCTTCAGTCATTCAGTCCATGTTCTAGTCATTATACTGACTGAATTTTCTCACGATTTTGTCATAAACTTTGTATCTCGTACAAAATTAAGAGTGCTGGCAGAGGAAATATTATGGATTTGGACACCCATATTACAGTAAAATTAGTCTAGACTGCCAAAAGTTTATTTACAGGATATAAAATATTCCGCCTTCGGACTACTTATTTCCATAAAATTTCTTGCTAAATTAGCGTCATAAATATGTGTTGTTTAAAAGCCGTCTTTGCTCCGAGAAGTTTCAGGAAAGTGTGTGTGGAGATAGGGGATGAAACACACCCCCACACTTCAAGCAATAACGGCGGTGCGTAGGAGTTGAGAAAAGTGAAGAAAAGTCTTGAGAAACGTGTAATGTCGCTTGTGTCAAGGTCAGGGCGACATCCGGCAGCGGTACAGTTTCACTAGCGATAAAGGAGTGTGCACAGAGTGGCGTGTCTAACAAGACCGGGTCGTTATGGCATCGCTTACTAAGACGTTAGCTATACTGTAGTCAAACGATTGTACATTATTAACATAACATAACGTAAAATGTCCTGTACTTCTCATTCATGTTATTTACGAAGCGCAACTCTCTCTCCCACTGCATTTGCAATCCAGTAATGAATTTTGTTGTAATATTCTGTACGGAAGCTAACTCAGTCACTTTTCTTTCCCGTTCTCCGTCACGTCATCGTGTTGTCTATCGTGGGCTACACATAAGCAATATTTTCCCGTTAAGACATTGTTGTGAGACATAAAGTCTTACACCTTAAAAGCAGTCATACAATCAAAAACGTCATGCATGTTTACAAGACGCTGTTAGTGGAACATTCCCTGAATAAAACACATACTAACATATTCAATTTCTCCAAAATCCATTTTATTGTTATCCTGTTTCAAGACGATTTCCTTCGAGTTGTCCAAATAAATTGTACGCTTTTTCAAACACCCACTCTCCATGCCCCGTCTATCTCACACTACAAATGAATTAGTTACTAGAAACGTAAATGACAATTTGGGTTAATATTATTGACCATAATTTGCGCTCGCGCGTGTTTGTGTCCATTTCTTTTTCCCATGGTTCGACAGTTCTAGTGGGCCTAGGCCTCCTCATCCTTGAGGTTTCGAGGTCACACTCACACCATACTCGGTAGGACTCCTTTGGGCACGTCGCAGAGACCTGTACCTGACAACAGGCAGCACTCACAAGAGAATGGCATCCATGCCCCAGACGGGATTCGAAACCGCTATCCCAGCAAAGAGAGCGGCCGCAAACCCACGCCTTAGACCGTGCAGCCACAGGGATCGGCGTGCGACCATGTACTAACTGAAAATGACGAAAATTTCTGTGTATCACTTTTAGGGACGTAGATATATTTGTCCATAATTCGGACATAAACTCTTCGTTTTACAGGTTCGGGGACTACTAGCAAACGTGAGAAATACTTTAAAGGTATGTGACTTCATAAAGAGTAAGTACTGCAAATCGGTCTTTTATCCGTATATACCAAAGGTACAAAAACATATCTGTCTGGCTTCAAACATGGCCGACATAATTATCTCTGTATATTTGTTTCTCATCCTTTTAATCCTTCCATCTGCAGCAGTTATTCCAGCTAGTCTTGTCGAGATGGTCATAACAGCTTGCCAGTCTATCCGCTTGTTGCGGCTCGAGAGCCGCAACAAGCGGATTCCGGTTAAATATCATACTATATTAGCCTTTTGATCGCTCCCCAAACTCTGAGGTTTCAGATTCCTAAATTGGCAGTAACGAGGTAGTAGACGAAGGTTCTTACCACGTGGGACCTGCACTAGTGCTCCTACCCAAATTCAATAGCTATAATTACTGTAGGTGGGCCGGTTAGCTCAGTCGTTACAGCAACTGACTACGGGCAGGACGGTCCGGGATCGAATCCCGGTGGTGACGAGATTTTCCGCCCGTCCAGACCGGCCCTGGGGCCCACCCAGCCAACTCTAAAATGGGTACCGGGTCTTTCCAGGGGGTAAAGTGCGACCGGGGCGTGCTGTTGAACACTCACTCCCTTCCAGTGCCGCGGTCATGGAAGAGTAGAAGCTATACCTCTACCCAACGTCTGGGCCACACCGGGCCTGTAACGGGAGCGCTTTACCTTTATAATTACTATAGGTTTTGTACTGCTCGTACTAATATTAACGACAGGTAGATTAGTAGTGATGGTAACCACAGTAATGAGAGAAATTAAAGAATTCACAGTCGAGAATTTTGGACTATACTAATTACACAAATACACACATAAACAACCCCCTCCCCCCATAAAGACACACTCGAATGCCATGTCACAAAGCTAAGGTGATGAGAACAGGCCTGCCATCCAGTGTTCTAGGGTAACACATGTGAACATAAACTCCAATATCAACGACCAATTTTGATCCAGGGTGGAATAAATTTGCCTGCAGTACCATACCGATCAGGCACTAGATTCTAGTCCAAAGCTTCGAATGAAGAACGGCACTGCGACTCCTCACGGCAGCACTCAAACTCCATCGCGAAGGATACATTACGCGACATCCATAAGGACGTCTTGCTGAAGGACTTCGTCTCATACTCTTCATCTTCTTCCATCCGTTTTTCCCCTTTGTATTAATTATCTACCGCTACAGCTCATTGTACCTCGCTAATAAGAAAACTGAGTTGCATATTATATATCGGTGACGACAGTGGCAAAGCCAACACTAATGAATCATACGCAGCTGTAAATTTCCCACCGAGACTGCGAGGGTAATCAATCACATCTATTCAGCGTGAATTATACAGTTCTGGACAACAACCACACCTAATTATTTTCTTCTTTATTTTGTCATTGCTTTCTCTCTTAGAGATGTTGAAAGATGTAATCATTACTGTCTTCATTCAACTGTGGCATCAGCCAGTTTTGTAACATGTTTCACGGACTTACGAATAACCCTGTATATAATACTTTTATTCAGTTTTCTGTCTTACGAAGTCCCATAGCCATATATATCTTCAGGAAGTGCGACATGGGGGTATGGACTAGATCGAGCTGGCTCAGGAAAGGGAGAGATAGCGGGCACTTGTGAATGCGGTAATGGAACTTCAGGTTCCAAAAAATGCGGAAGTTTCTTGACTAGTTTCAAACCAGTTAGCTTCTCAATAAGGACTCTGCACCATGGAGTAAGTAATATATATATATATATATATGTGTGTGTGTGTGTGTATATATATATATATAAAACGGAAGTGATGCTTGTGACCGGCACAGATATAAGCCTTGCTCTTGCGTCCCCTCGAATAATTTTGAAACACGTGACACCAGACACTCCTTGAAAATAGTGGCTGTGTAATCTGAAATAGAATCTTCTTAAATTTAATTTGTTCCCAGAAAAACAATTTTAAACCCACCTTTTGAAAACAAAAGATTATGATGAAGAATGACGTCTCCATGATTAGTGCATTAGACTGGAGTTTCTTGGTCGCTAGGCAGTCACTTTCACTTAGCAACGGCACGAAATCTCTTTGCAAGTGGAAAACCGAATGCATCCACTTAAAATATATCGCCGATCTTCTTCCAAGTTTATTTACAAAGCTGTACAGCTTATTGTAGTGAATTGCCTCAAATCCCTCTTTGTTTTTTGAAGATTCCGCGTTTGAAACCAACTTTCCATCTGTTTCACTACGTTGGTTCTTTGAGAATGTTTTCCCTTGCCGCCTCAAACTTTGCAGGTAGAGGCGAAATGTATCTATGAAGCTTGGTTATACTTTATAATTTAACTAGATATTCGTGTAGACTCGAAATGTAATTAAAAAGCAGGGCTATATATTATAATTTAACTAGATCTTCATGTAGACTCAAAGTGTAACTACAAAACTTGGCTATATATTATAGTTTACCTAGATATTCGAATAGACTCGCAATGTAACTACAAAACTTGGCTATATATTATAATTTAACTACATTTTAACATAAAAACTATAGGTCTGTTCCAAAAAAATTCCAGAAGGCTTCTGGGGTATTAACGTTTCAGAGAAAAGGGATCTTCAGTACTTTTAAGTCAGCTGGATTAGTGCAAACATTAATTGTTTGAAGGTCTCTTTGTAATGTGTTTCAGAATTGAAGCCTGCAAAGAATTTAGTGCATTTGTAGCCTGCACCGAATTGCTTAAGAACATTTATTTAGCAGTTGCTAGCAGAATGAACGAAACAGTCGATCCGTAAGTGATAACGTATTCTGGCGACAAGTAGAGGCGACCCGCCAACTTAATCAGACACGACATAAAATTGGCCACATTGGACTGGTTATTCAGACGTCTGTCTTCTCTATCTTCCCCCCCCCTCTCTCTCTCTCTCTCTCTCGTCGATAAGTCTCGAACTAAAGTTACATTGATTCAAGGCTCTAGGACTGTCGTCTGACAAACTGACAGCGAAGGGTCGGCCTAATCCACTGGCACTGAGAGCGTTAAGTTACAAGTAGCATTAGGCGGTATTACAGTTGACTGATATCCTATCATATACAATACCTGATTCCTTTAATCTGCACAATTTATTTCTTGACTACAGAGTTTGGAAAGAGATGTCGGTAATAAAAAGAAGGAAGAAATGTAATACGTAAGAGAAAATTGGTGTGCTTAATTTACGATTAGGTATAAATTAAACCAGAATGCCAGACTAAAGTATCGCACAGGTTTGCTATTGCAACACTTGAACAATAAGACGCAATTAGGCGATCATACGAGTCGATGCAAATGCATATAAACCAAACGAAAGCGAAATCTTGGAATGTGAATAATTCTGCATATTATAGAAAACATGTGCCAAACACGGCAAATAAAATGTATTAAATTAACAGGATAAAGTAAACTGGTGAGAATGTAGCGGCAGAATTTCTGTGTACGAGTCAACAGGAAAAATATGACATAATTTGATTTTGAGCATAAAAACAATTACAGTAATACAGACCAACTTTTCTGCTAGAAGCACTTAAAGCGAGAAGTATATAACAAATAAACAAGATTTTATAATTAAGACATACTGCATTAAGAACTTCCATGAAATGCGATACTTTGTAGAATGAGAAGTGCTTTTTGTCTGTCTACATTCTACCTCAAATCGGCTTCAACTTACCAAAAGAGGAATAAAGAATAAAATAAGTATCCCTGCGCTATGTGCTCTAAAGACGTCGTTTCTATGCTTAAAAGTCTCGTGGGTAATTTTAACACAGTCATGTTAATGGATCGACGATCAGTAAGTAGAGGGAATAGCTGTCAGAATGTTAAATTGACACACACTGAATGCTGATTAATAATTCAGTACAACGTAAGGAAATAAAGTTCGGCAAACAAAAAATAAAATAAATTTCAGCGAAACAGATTGTGGATACGTACTTCGCTTTTAATTGTACACAGAAAAGGCACACGCAAATCCCCAGCAGCCTGGGACAATTCTGTAAATCACGTTTAGGCACCAGACGGAGGAACGTGTGCCATTTCGTCTTCTAAAGCTTAGTGTGTGTGGGAAACTGTGCTGTTCTCATACTTCAGTTAGTACACACTGGCGAATCCTGTGTTGTTGACAGGCTTTTCAGTTGTGTTTGGATGATCCCCATCTAATGTTTCAGAACTGGGCTCGAAAAACTTAACCGCCATTAAATTTTTCTTATTGTCTGGATGGATTCAAGTTAAAGTGTAATCTTCCTCGACGTGTTTCAAATGCCCCTTTTGTAAGGTCATAGCAGTTTCATTAGGTTTATGAGTCCGGAACCCTTGCACAATCCTAATGCCAGTAACCTCGGACAGTCTACATGATTTTTAATCATATTTCAAAGTAAAAGTACATATCCAGAATACGACAATTCAAAGGTAAACATACGTGCAGAGGCAGGTGACTTCAGGAAGATGTGCAACAAACTACACAGATATTGATATTCTCATAAAAGGAATTGTCCCTGCAAGAAGTCATTCAAAGTTTTAATGCGCCGAAAAGCTTATTTCCCGTTATATTGAAAAGAATAATGAAGGGAAGTGAAGAAAAACTAAAGTCAAACTTGTGCGGATGAATTCTTTGCTGCATGGACTTCTTCCGTCATTATGCTTTGAAATTTAATACACGACGAAATTTCGGGAACAGGATCGAATCCAGGCTTCAGGCTTCAGGCTTGCCCTGTATACAACAAACGTTACTACATAATAATTATGCACACTGATTTAAGCACAGATTAGAATCAAATTAGTGAATACGACGTACTTGAATAATAGTTTAGAAAATACGGCTATACAAATGTCACTGAGCATCAGGTAGGCGAAACACACCACTAGTCACTGTAGATATTTTCTCTCATTAAGCAGTGCAACTGTGTAAGCGGTCCTGGTAGCCAGAACGCTTTAGTTATATCCGTTCTCAGCAGTGGGAAAGGGGGTATTGCTATGTTACCAGGCGCAGAATATTGAAGAGCAAGTCGACTGGTTAACTGTAGTTCTTGTCGTTGGTTCTAAATATGCTTGGCGCCATTTGAGATCCTATCCCTCTGAGGGTTTCGACGATATTCGAGTATGAGTAAGGGTTTGCTTCCAGAACCCATTACCCCTCCTTCGTTACTGTTCTCTATGAATGCAACTGCACAATTTACCCCGCCAACTCTTCACAGTTTTGAGAGAAAAATTTAATCAGAAACTCACATTATATACGCCTGTTATGTCTGAAGTTTGTCATTCAAATAGATGGAATGTTTCTCTTACCTGGTTGAAAGAATGCTTCGGCGTCTCCAAGAACTGCCATAAGATAGTGTTCTTATGCTTCTAGATGGCCACAAAAGTCATAAGATATTCAAGTTATCCGTTGTACTGGAAATAACAATGCGAATATGCTGTGCAAGCCACACAAACAGCCCATAAATGAGCTATTTTACAGAATTTTCATTAAGTATTTCAAACGGACATATACTGCAGCTGGCTTGTTATGGGCAAGAAGAAATCTGGGCTTAATGATGAGTATGTTATATCTGTGAAGGAAACAACGATTAAAATATGCCGAAACAAGAAGACAATAATGTATTTGACGTTTAGTTGACCGTGTATCGTGATAAATTCTTATAACAAAACCAACTAGGTGCACTAATTTCTCAACTTTATTTTTGTAATAAAGTTCTACATGTTTCGGACAGTTTCCCTGACCATCATTAGAAGTTTTTTACAGTACACACAACAATGGTATATGTCATAGAGCTTTGCTGACAGCTTGCGAGCTCGGAAGCCGTCAGCAAACCTGTATGACATATAACATTGTTGTGTGTACTGTGAAAAACTCCTAATGATGGTCAGGGGAACTGTCCGAAACATGTAGAGCTTTATTACAAAAATAAATTTGAGAAATTAGTGCATCTAGTTGGTTTTATTATAAGAACAAGAATGTAGTTAACTTTAATATATATATATATATACATATATACCTGTTTAACACAAATTTTTGAACCGTAAGACTTTCTGACCTGTCAACAGAAGAACATCCTCAAAATTCAGCCGTAAAAAATGCTGAAGATGAAGTGTCTGCCATGCATATCCTATCAAAAAGCAGAGATCATCACATGGAGAAGTCGTGAAAGGAAATCACTTCCTGACGGTAGGAGGCATAGAATAATCAAAAGATGTCACTGTGCTGAAAGTGAAATATAAACCTCGAGTCCTTTCAACGGCGAGCCGGAGAAGAAACAAGTCAGCTAAGTAAACAGAACAGAACAATAAGCAAAGTGAACAACTAACCAGCCAAAGAAGTAAAACTAGGAAAGAAGAAACTGAGCATGGAAGGAAAAACAGCGACTGAGGCAGAAGAGGAAAACACTGCGCATTGTCTGTGGAAAGTTGTGATGTGAAGAGTGGGTCCAACGAATATGCTGCTGAACGTTTGCTACTACCTAGGTATGGGACTCCTATCAAAGTTATTTTTTTCACATTCTCTGGACCGTTCACTGTGATATATTTGCTTAGTAAAGACTAATAAGATGCATTTCTCTTACTTAATTTATTCCAATATATCCGTCGCCTACATATTTAGAATAGAGTAACTATACAACATCAGGAGTTAGTTACTGTATACGCAGAATATGGTGTGCGTTGACTAGCTGCTAACGCGATCAGAATGGATCGTGTTAGCAGCTATTAAACGCAGATGCATGGTAAATACATATATTGTATATACAGTAACTGCCTGCTGATGATGAATAGTTACTCTATTCGAAACATGCAGAGGACTGCTTCATTGGAATATATTAAGTAAGAAAAGTGCATTTTGTTAGTCCTTATTACGCAAGTCATATTAGAGCGCCATATGAGCTTGTGTTAATTATGATTAGAAGCACTGTACGTTCGGGACTACTGGTCGAGGATTAAAAATCAACAAAGCCAGACATCTAATATTTTAGTTATTTCTTATTGAAATTACTTTATGTCTCCTTATTTGTATTAATCATCATACGTCACGAGTTAGACCTTGAAGTACTTGATTCGGCCTCGTCTACTGGTCTCTTCAAAGGTCTTCCAAGTCATCTTCGTCACTTCGACCTATAATTCAGTATTACTTTCAAGGATTGTTTTGTATTAATGTTGTTGCTAAACAAAATAGCTTTCTTTAAAATAACCAACACGATGTCACTTGTAGACTATCCTTTATTTTCATGGGTAGTCGTCATTCACTCTCTACATGTTTCGAGCTTTCTAGAAGCTCATCATCAGGAGATCATT
>Ga0131853_10009634_pt1 | contig 17680 bp, 16 predicted proteins | sample TergutLab28metaG_FD_92764 | JGI IMG/M metagenome (GOLD analysis project Ga0131853, IMG submission 92764) | Labiotermes labralis P1 segment gut microbial communities from Petit-Saut dam, French Guiana - Lab288 P1 (version 2) (version 2) | ecosystem: Host-associated > Arthropoda: Insects >... | reverse complement strand
GAGCCGAATGTGCATTTGAAAGGAAAGACTGTGATTAAACAAAAGCTTTTATCGGAGCGGGAAGCCAGCTTGTTAATGCCAAGATTGGAGCTGAGACGCAGATTCAAGCATCATATATTTTTAATTCAGAGATTGGTGCTAATGTAACAGTTGGACCTTTTGCTTACATTCGCGAGCATGCGGTGGTTGGTTCGAATTCTCGGATTGGGAACTTTGTTGAGATTAAGAAGTCGAATCTCGGAGAAGGGGTTAAGGCAGCACATTTGGCTTATATGGGTGATGCGGAGATTGGTGATCGGGTGAATATGAGTTGTGGTGCGATTACGGCTAATTATGACGGCAAGAAGAAGCATAAGACGGTGATTGGCGCGGATGCGATGATTGGGTCGAATGTGAATTTGATTGCGCCAGTTGAGATTGGTGAGGGGGCTTATGTTGCAGCGGGATCGACTGTGAATAAGGAAGTGCCAGCTGATGCGCTTGCGATTGCGCGTGCTAAGCAAACGAATAAAGCGGGGTATGCGAAGAGATTGTAAAGCTATGTGATGAACTTGAGAAAAGCTAAAAAGAATCAGCCAGAACGTTGACAAGATTGGTGTTGATTCTTTTTTAATGCCCTTTCTCATATGAAAACGTCAATCCAGTACAGGAATTGTTGTTCTACTATTGAACTATCACACAAAATCATGTATCCTTGTTTAATAAAACTTTCAAGGCGGTGAGGATTCACTATGAATGAAATGCTTCAGATATACAAAGGGAAAATAATGAAAAATACAAAGATACCTCAGGAGTTCTATGAGCAGTTCGATGTTAAAAAAGGTTTGCGTGATAATAATGGAAAAGGCGTCATGGCAGGTTTGACTAATATTTCAACGATTCATGGGTTTGATGCAGAGGGGAATCAAATTCCAGGTGTGTTGGAGTACCGGAGTTATAATGTAAAAGATATTGTCGGAAATTTGCGAAAAGAGAATCGTTTTGGTTTCGAAGAGGTTGCTTATTTGATTTTATTTGGCGAATTACCATCTAAGGAAGAATTACGCGTTTTCAGCGGGATTTTAGCAGCGAGAAGGCAGTTGCCAAAGATATTTGTTCGTGACGTTATTTTGCCAAGTCCGTCAGCTGATGTGATGAATTCGATGAGTCGCAGTCTTTTAACGTTGGCAAGTTATGACGATAACCCAGCTGATATTCGGGTTGAGAAGGTGCTCGATCAGTCGTTGTATTTGATTGCACAATTTCCGCTGTTGGCGATTTATGCTTATCATGCTTATAATTATGGGAAGCAAAATGAGAGTTTGTATATTCACTATCCAGATCCAAATTTGACAACAGCTGAGAATATTTTGCGCTTGCTAAGACCGGATAAAAACTATACAGACGTTGAAGCGAAGGTGTTAGATATTGCGCTTATTTTGCATATGGAGCATGGTGGTGGGAATAATTCGACTTTTACGACGCATGTTGTGACTTCAAGCGGGACTGATACTTATGCAGCATTTGCAGCTTCGTTATCGAGTTTAAAAGGGCCAAAGCATGGTGGTGCGAATATTAAGGCGTCGTATATGCTTGATGATATTAAAGAAAACGTGAAAGATTATGAGGATGATGAAGAGATTGCGGCTTATTTAGATAAAATTATCGACAAAGAGGTTTTTGATAAGCAGGGATTGTTGTATGGAATTGGTCATGCGATTTATACGGAAAGTGATCCGCGATTTGAGGTGTTTAAGTCGTATGTTGCTGATCTTGCCAAAGAAAAAGGTTTGGAAGAAGAGTTTAAGCTTTATGAAAAGGTTGAGCAGTTGGCACCAGAGGCGATTTTGAAGAAGCACCAGATGTATAAAGGAATTTCACCAAATGTAGATTTTTATTCGGGATTCGTGTATAAGATTTTAGGAATTCCAGAGGAGCTTTATACGCCATTGTTTGCGATTGCTAGAATTGTTGGGTGGTCAGCGCACAGAATGGAAGAGTTGATTAATATGAATAAGATTATTAGGCCGGCTTATGAGAGTGTTGCAGCGTCGCGAGGATATGTGAATTTGGATGAGCGGTAGATAATAGTAAAAGGAGTGCATTGTTGATGAAGACGTTGAATATTTTAGGGAAAGATTATAATTATTACGATATAGCTGATATTTCAGGTGTTGCGCGTCTGCCCTATAGCTTGCGAATGTTGCTTGAGAGTTTGGTGCGCCAGAAAAATGATTTGTCTATGACGCAGGATCATATTGAGGCAGTCTGTCATTTTAATGTTGGAGCAGAAACAGTCTTTTTACCAAGCCGGGTGATTTTGCAAGATTTCACCGGTGTTCCAGCTGTTGTAGATTTAGCAGCAATGCGCGATGCGATGAAGACGCTTGGTGGCGATCCAAGTCTAATCAATCCTGAGATTCCAGTTGATTTAATCATCGACCATTCGGTGCAGACAGATTCATCAGGCAATATGGATGCCTTGGCCGAAAATGCCCGTTTGGAGTTTGAAAGAAATCGTGAGCGATATGCGTTTTTAAAGTGGGCAGAAAGTTCGTTTGAGAATTTTAGAGTTGTACCACCTGCGACAGGAATTATTCACCAGGTTAATATTGAATATTTGACTGATGTGGTTACGAGTAAGGATGGTTTGCTATTCCCTGATAGTGTGTTTGGAACGGATAGTCATACGACGATGATTAATGGCATTGGTGTTCTAGGCTGGGGTGTTGGCGGGATCGAAGCTGAGGCTGTGATGTTAGGAGAGCCTAGTAGTTTGACTGTGCCTGAGGTGATTGGGGTTGAGCTAGTTGGAAAGTTGGGTGCGTTTGCGACGGCAACTGATTTGGCTTTGACTGTGACAAAGGTTCTGCGTGATGCCAAAGTGGTTGGCAAGTTTGTTGAGTTTTTTGGAGAGGGAATGTCGAATTTGAGTTTGTCTGATCGTGCGACGGTTGCCAATATGGGACCTGAGTATGGGGCAACTTGCGGCTATTTTCCGATTGACGAGGAGACGTTGAATTATTTACGTGAGACGAATCGTAGCGAAGAACAAATCGCAATTGTCGAAGCCTATGCGAAAGCGAATAAGTTGTTTTATGATCCAGTAGAGATTCCTGTTTACAGCCAAGTGATCACGATTAATTTAGATGAGATTACCCCACGTTTATCTGGGCCATCTAGACCGCAGGATATGGTATTGTTAGAGAATTTAAGCGATAACTTTGAAGGTTTTGTTAATGAGCGTCGGGAGGTCAAAGACCCACTGAAAGCGGGAGATGGTAAGATTGCAGTGGCTTCGATTACGAGCTGTACGAATACAAGTAATCCATCTGTTATGTTGGCAGCGGGATTGCTTGCGAAAAAGGCAGTGGAAAAAGGATTGAAAGTGCCAGATTATGTCAAAACAAGTTTGGCGCCTGGATCGAAAGTCGTGACAGCTTATCTTGAGAAAGCAGGGCTGATGCCTTATTTGGAGGAGCTGGGCTTTCACGTGGTAGGATATGGTTGTATGACTTGCATTGGGAATACGGGACCGTTGTTGCCTGTGATGGAACGGGAAGTTTTGGAAGATGATTTGATTGTGGCGAGTGTGCTATCTGGGAATCGAAATTTCGAAGGGCGAATTCATGCGCTTGTTAAGGCGAACTATTTGGCAAGTCCAGCCCTAGTTGTGGCGTATGCCATCGCTGGAAATGTGAGGAAAGATCTTTCTACGGTTAGCTTAGGGCTGGATCATGATGGCGAGGAAGTCTTTTTGCAAGATGTTATGCCTACGACCGCAGAAATTGATGCTTTAGTGCGTCAGTACGTCACCAAGGAATTGTATGCTGAAACTTATGCAACAGTCTTTGATGCAAATGTCGAGTGGAACAAGATTGAAACAACCGAGAGTATGGTTTACAACTGGCCTACAAATTCTACTTATTTATCAAGTCCACCTTATTTTGAAAATTTACAAAATAGTGATGCCAACGATTCGGAACTAAAAGGTTTGAAAGTGTTGGCGAAGTTTAAAGATTCTATTACAACCGATCATATTTCTCCAGCTGGAAATATCAAATCCGATTCGCCAGCAGGTATTTATCTGAAGGAAAATGGTGTTGCTGTCGAAGATTTTAATTCTTATGGTTCAAGGCGTGGGAATGATAAGGTGATGACGCGTGGTACATTTGCGAATATTCGCATTAAAAATGAGTTGACGCCTGGAGTAGAGGGTGGATTTAGTAAGTATGGTGGGGAAATTTTGCCGATGTATGATGTTGCGATGAAGTATAAAGCAGCGGGAATAGGACTTGTTGTGTTAGCAGGCAAAGATTACGGCATGGGGTCAAGTCGTGATTGGGCAGCAAAAGGCACAAAATTACTCGGTGTAAACGCTGTTATTGCAGAAAGTTTTGAACGCATTCACCGTAGCAACTTGGTGATGATGGGGGTTGTGCCGTTGCAGTTTATTGAAGGTGAAAATGCTGATAGTTTAGGATTAACTGGTAAGGAAGTTTATTCGATTGATTTACCAGCAGAGCCACAAATTGGGCAGAAAGTGAAAGTAACAGCGGATGGGAAAGTGTTTGAAGTGATCTTGCGCTTTGATTCACAAATTGATTTAGAGTACTATGCCAACGATGGCATTATGCCTTATGTTATTAGGAAGAAAATGAGGTAAAGAAGGTGTAAGTAATGAAGCATTTGGGAACAAAAAAGTTGGAAACCGAGCGACTGATATTACGTCGATTCACGATTGATGATGCAGAATCTATGTACAATAACTGGGCGAATGATCCGGAAGTAACCAAGTATCTCACATGGCCAGTCCATGAAAATGTTGAGGCAACTAGAGGCATATTGGAAACTTGGCTCGAAAATTATAAAAAATTAGATTTCTATCTCTGGGCGATTACCCTTAAAGAATATGGTGATGATCCGATTGGCTCGATTAGTGTTGTACATCAAGAGGATGATGTTGAAATGGTGTGTATTGGCTATTGCTTAGGGCAAAAATGGTGGAAACAAGGCATTATGTCAGAAGCACTTGCGGCATTGATTCAATTCTTTTTTGAAGAAGTGGGCGTGAATCGGATTGAATCATACTTTGATACTAATAATCCTAACTCAGGTAAAGTGATGCAAAAATGTGGGATGAAGTATGAAGGAATACTCAGAGAAGCAGATCGGAATAATCAAGGGCGCTGTGATAAGGTTGTATATGCGATTTTGGCTAGGGATTATCGTATTGAAAAATAATTTGCATTTTCTGAAAGATGTGCTATAATATGGTTGATAAAATTCTACACAAGAGCGACGAATTCATTAAACTATGCCAAAAAAGCTAGGGGAATTCTATGTAAACGCCAAGCGAAAACACTTTCCTGTTTTCGGTATCGTTTACATGAAAAGGATTTCGGTTGTATTTTGCGTATATATTATATGTAGGGCTGATTTTGTTCAGTTGTCTTTACTATAATAAATAACGTGAAAGCGAGCCGATAAAAATGTTAGAATTAGAAGTTATAGCGAATAGAGCACATAAAGATTCAATGTTTCGAGAATATTTTTCAGAAAAGGAAAAACTACTGAATCTATATAATGCCATCAATGATACTAATTATGGCGATGTTGATCAAGTTAAATTAACCACGTTGCAACAGGTCATTTGGATGGGTAGGAAGAATGATATTTCTTTTTTGCTTGTAGATAGGTTAATTATATTTATTGAGCATCAAAGCACCATTAATGAGAACATGCCAATACGCGCGTTAGGCTTTGCTGGTCGAATGTATGAAATACTCATCCCAGATGATGAGTTGTATGGAACAAAACAAACCCCGATTCCAACACCTGAATTTTATGTTTTTTACAATGGTAATGAGCCCTATCCAAAAGAGAAAATCTTAAGATTATCAGATGCGTTTACCAATCCTGTAATTGGGGAGCAGCCTCTAGAAACGATTGTCAAAGTCATTAATATCAATTATGATGTCAACAGTAAGATTCTTGAACGTTCAGATGATTTGAAGAACTATAGCTATTTTGTATATTTGGTGAGGAAGCTTATCGTTGAGGGGAAAAATTTAAGAGATGCGATTGAGTCTGCGACTTTAGTGTGTTTGGAGAAAGATATTTTAACAGAATTCTTGAAAGAACATGGATCAGAGGTGATAAATATGTTGAATTGGGATATTGAAAAATATAAAAAAGCCATGCGTAAAGAAGCACGAGAGGAAGCGCGTGAAGAAGCTTTAGAAGAGGGTCGCGAAGAAGGTAGAGAAGAAGGGGCATTCGAAAATGCTAAGAAATTCGCTCAAAAGATGCTTGATCGTGGTGATTCAATCGAAAATGTTGCAGAATTTACTGAATTGTCTGTTGATTTGATTGAGAAATTAAAGAAGGGAAAAGTAAGTGATGGCAAGAGTTAGGTATATGGGTCACAGTGATTATTTTAAAACTTTTTCACGTGAAATCAAGCGAGTTGATGATGCTGATATAAAAGGCTATGTGTCATTGGTGGAGATAGAAAAAGTACATCGTCCTTTGATGATTGGAGAAACTTGTCTTTGTGATGATGGCTATAGTGTGATCAATTTTCTTCCCGATGATGAGCACTGGTATTTGCATGCGATGTATGATGAAAATGGTGATATTATTGAATGGTATTTTGATATCACAAAAAAGAATGCAGTTGATGAGGCAGGCAAGCCCTATTGTGATGATTTATATCTCGATGCTGTATTGCTACCAGATGGTCAAATTATTGTTCTAGATGAAGATGAAATAGCGCAGGCGCTTCATGATGCCAAAATCACTCAAGCGGAATTTGATTTGGCATACGACACTTTAAAGATGTTAAAGCACAAATTTCTTGATGTCTCTTGTATGCAATCGCTTTGTGCGCGATTTCAAAATTTATTTAATCAATCTTTGTAATATATCTCTGGAGAGGGGAAACTCCTTAAAAGAGGAAACCTCTTCTTAGGGGTTGGAACAAACGACAATTTAATGATGTGAGGGATTCAATATGGCAATAGATAAACTAAATAACAATCCAACGATTGGTTACATTGAGGGGGATGGAATAGGTGCAGAGATTTTCTCGCATACCAAAAAACTTTTTGATGTTGCAGTAGCCAAGGCATTTAATGGTGAAAAAAAGGTGGAATGGGTGGAACTGCTCGCTGGAGAACAAGCGTTTGAAAGAGTTGGTGAGTATTTGCCGCAAGAAACACTTGATGCTATTTTAAAGCACAAAATCGCGATCAAAGGGCCACTTGGGACACCGATCGGTAAAGGGTTTCGATCAGTCAACGTTGCTTTGCGTCAACAACTCGACTTGTATGCATGCGTGCGACCGGTGGAGTATTTTGCAGGAATTGAAGCGCCTGTGAGAAAGCCAGAAGCTGTTGATATGACGATTTTTCGTGAGAATACAGAGGATATTTACGCTGGAATCGAATTTGCGAGCGAGACTAATGAAGCTCAGAAAGTAATTACTTTTTTGACAGAAGAGTTTGGTGTGGATAAAATTCGTTTCCCTGAAACCTCAGCTATTGGCATTAAACCAGTGAGCTCTGAGGGGACAAAGCGTCTTGTCAAAGCGGCATTTGATTATGCTATAGCACAAGGTAAGCAACGTTTAACGATCGTTCACAAAGGAAATATTATGAAGTTTACAGAAGGTGGCTTTCGTCAGTGGGCGTATGAGGTGGCTGGAGAATATGATGCTTTTACGAAAGAAATGTATGATACGATCAAAGCAGAAGGTGGCCGTGAAGCTGCTGAGAATGCGAAAGAACGCGCGCTTGCAGCAGGACGTATTTTTGTTGATGATGTGATTGCCGATAATTTCTTGCAGCAGATTCTGCTTAATCCAGAGCGCTTTGATGTTGTAGCGACACTAAATTTAAATGGTGATTATGTCTCAGATGCGCTTGCTGCGCAAGTAGGTGGAATTGGGATTGCGCCTGGTGCGAATATCAATTATGATACGGGTCATGCTGTGTTTGAAGCGACTCACGGAACGGCTCCTGATATTGTAGGACTTAATTTAGCTAACCCATCAAGTTTGATCCTCTCTGGAGTGATGATGTTTGATTATATCGGTTGGGGGGAAGTTGCGACTTTAATTAAAGAGGCACTCCGAACCACTTTAGCAGCTGGGGATTTGACAACGGATTTAGGTGGAACGCTTGGAACGATTGAGTTCACAGAAAAAATCATTGAAAATTTGAAGTAATGGGAATTCAAGCAATCATAATTGCTAACAACAACAAGTGATTGCAAGCAATCATCATTGTTAACAATAATCAGTAATTGCTAGACTTGATCGGTCTAGCTTTTTTCGTCTCGGATTCGATTATTCAGGTTTGAAAACGACAACATTAGTAAATGCTATTGAAGTAACAGCAGAAATGTTGTAAAATATTAGTGTGTAATATTATGATAATAAGGATGGGTGCTTGATGGCTGAGATAAATCGTAAGAAATTTAAAATTTTTACTTTGAGTGCAAACCCTGCATTAGCAGAGGAGATTGCAAACTATATGAATGTACCACTAGGTGCGTGTACTACAAGTCGTTTTGCAGATGGTGAGATTCATATTGAAATTGGCGAGACGGTGCGTGGGCATCATGTATTTGTTGTTCAACCAACATCGAGACCAGTCAATGAAAATTTGATGGAGTTGTTGGTCATGGTGGATGCATTAAGACGTGCTTCTGCTGAAACAATCAATTTAATTGTTCCTTACTATGGGTACTCGCGTCAAGATCGTAAGGCACGTGCGCGCCAGCCTATTACAGCTAAGTTAGTTGCGAATTTAATTGAAGCAGCGGGTGCGACACGAATGATGACAATGGATTTGCATGCGAGTCAGATTCAAGGCTTCTTTGATATTCCAATTGATGATTTTAGAGCACTGCCAACAATGGCGAAATATTTTATTGAAAAAGAATTAGAGGATATTGTTGTTGTTTCACCAGATCATGGAGGTGCAACGCGTGCGAGAAAGCTTGCAGATTATTTAGATGCACCAACAGCGATTATTGATAAGCGACGCCCGAGACCAAATGTAGCTGAGGTGATGGGGCTTATTGGTGAAGTTGAAGGGAAAACAGCGATTATTATTGATGATATGGTTGATACGGCAGGATCGTTGCAAGTTGGGGCTAATGAATTAACACAGCGTGGCGCCAAAGCTGTTTACGCTGCTTGTACACATGCTCTTTTGTCGGGACCAGCAGTAGAACGTCTTGAAGACTCGACATTAGTTGAACTCGTCACGACGAATACGATTCCTTTGACTGAGGATAAGAAAAGTGACAAAATCAAACAATTAAGTATTGGTTATTTATTTGCTGAAGGGATTAAGCATATTTTAAATGACCAACCAGTGTCTGGTTTATTTAAACCGATGGCAGGAATTGCTAATAGCAAGGCATGTTAAAGTGAAGGTGTATACTCACATGGATGTTAAGCTAGACTAAACTTGACTGCTTTCTTAATGAGCAAGCTTGAAACATGGATTACCAGAAATATGATTTGCTGACAAACAATCTTATTTGACAGAAATTTGGTATAAAATTTGAAAAAGCGAGGGCTTATAAATGCAAGAGAACAATAGTTTAAGAGTATTTTCGGGAAGTGCCAATGTTGAGTTAACAAAGAAAATTTGTGAACACTTAGGTGTGCCGATGGGTGATAGTAAGGTCATTCCTTTTTCTGAGGGTAATATCTATGTGAAAGTAAATGAATTAGTCCGAGGTGATGATGTTTATATCGTTCAAACAATCGGGATAAATCCAAATAATGAGTTTATGGAGTTACTTTTTTGGATTGATGCCTTTAATCGAGCTGGTGTAAATTCAATTACGGCGATTATTCCCTTTTTCAGTTATGCGAAAGCTGATAAGAAAGATGAGCCTCGTGTTTCGATCCGTGCGAGAGTATGTGCGGATTGTTTGGAAGTTGTTGGTGTTGACAAAGTGATTACAATGGATTTGCATAGTCCACAAATTCAAGGCTTTTTTAGAAAGCCTGTCGATCATTTGCGCGCTTCCAACATATTCTGTGATTATATTAAAGAAAAAGGACTTGATGTTGGCGGAATCATTGTCTCTCCAGATGAAGGGTTTGCTAAAAATGCAAGATATTATTCTAATCGTTTGCGGATGCCACTCGCGATCGGGAATAAGCAAAGACCAAACCATGAAGAGAAAGCTGAAATTCTTAATGTGATTGGAGATGTCAAAGGCAAAACAGCTGTTATTGTCGATGATTTTACAACTTCTTGTGGAACGCTTTGCGCGATAGCAAGAACACTCAAAAAAAATGGTGCAGAGGATATTATTGCGTTTGTTTCTCACGCACCGTTATCTGAGGCAGGTGTTGCTGCTCTGGAGGAAAGTGATATTTCAAAACTTGTGACTACTGACACTGTTTACAACGAACACAATTTAGCATGTGAAAAAATTGAAATCCTTTCAGTTTCGAATTTGTTTGCAAGAGCGATCAAAACAATTAGTGAAAATGGCTCGATTAGCGAATTATTTAAGTAGCAAATAGTAAAAATAATAGTAAAAATTTAATGGCAGTGATGAATGAACTAATGAGTTTGGGTTTTGAGAATCCAAACTCGTTAACTTTTTATTTGTATGATAGGTGTATATGAATCGTGAAAGTCACATAATGAATCTGTGAGCTTGTTTCAAAGATTAATTTGAATGAGGAGATGGTTGTCGATGGCATATCAGTTGATGTATAAGGATGAAGTTGTGCTCGAATTTAACCAGAAGAAGATCGAGGATTATGCTGTTACTCAAGAAAAACTTTTACCTGTCGGCATTCAAAATGGAATGACGCTTGAGGATTGGTTGAGACAACGTCGGGCGGATAAGTCGAGAGTTTCGGTGAGGAAGCTCTTTGCAACATTGAAAATGAATTTCGGAAATGACGCGTATGTGAGCCAGTTTAGAAAGCCAACAGATTTCTGGTGGGTACGTCAAAAAGACAGTGATGAGACTTTTGATCTACCTATTGAAGATTTGCATCTTATCGCGTTAAATCTCGAAGCTGTTGTTCCGAAAAGTCCGCGAAATTATGAAGTTGCGAATATTGGTAGCTATGAAAAGGGGTGGAAAGATGGCAATCTTATTAAACTCGGAAATATAAATGAAATCTTCTCAGAACTGCTGTATTCGAAAATTTCGGCTAGATATATGCCAACAGCAAATTATGAATTAGAAAAGATAAATGATCGCTTATTCATTTCGACACCAAACTTTGTTTCGCAAGTTCGTGGTGAATATTTAGTGTTAGCTGACGAATGGACTGGAACTGGTGCTGAAGAAGAGTTTGGAGAATGGTTTGTAAGATTTAAAGCTACACTATCTGAAGCGGAAATACACGGATTGAAGCTCATGCACTTTTTAGATGTGGTGATGAATAATTTTGATCGGCATTGCCAAAATTTTGGTTTCGTTTATCGTGAGGATGGTGGGCGCTTTCTAGCACCGAATTTTGATTTTAATTTGTCAATTATTGGTTATAATGGTCTTACAAATTTAGGGATGAATGAGATTCGGGTCGAAAGCTTTTTTGACTTATTTGATGAGGTTCCCAAGCAGGTAAGAAATGTGCCTGGCCTCAAATTGTTGGAGCAGGAAATAATGGCTGTTTGTGAGGTTTTGGGGCTTGAGTTTGAAAAATATTTAGTAGTGGCCAAGTGGCTTGTGAATAGATGGGAGAAGTTAATATGATTTTTAATGAGAGACTTGGATTAGAAGAGATACCTGAGGGTGAGAAGGTTATTTATCGGGAAGCTGTCCGTGCGATTATATTTAATGCTAGTAATCAAGTGGTGATGGTTCAAATTCAAGAGGATGGTTTTCAGTATCAGTTTCCAGGTGGTGGTTTAGAAGATGGGGAAGGGCATTTAGAAACTTTGAAACGAGAAGCGATGGAAGAGGCGGGTATCATTATAAAAGAAGATGTTCAATTGATCGGGGTAATGGAAGAAAGGCGGAAAAGTCGAGAGGTTAAAGATGCTTATTTTGTAATGAAGTCGACTTATTATTTGTGTTATATTGAGGCGCATACAGATCAGCAGCTTGAGGATTATGAAAAAGAGTTGGGCTTTGTTCCGATTGAAATTGATCTTGAAGAAGCTTATGAAAAGAATGTGGCTGTCCTGCAACAGCAAGCAGCAACAAATCCGTTTACGGAACGAGATACCTATGTACTTAAATGTTTATTAGAGAATACGGAGATCATTAAAAGATAGTTGGCGTATGATTATGATTAAAACTTAGGAAGTGACTCATATGAAGTTATTTGTAGGGCTTGGAAATCCCGGTAGAAAATATGCTGATACCCGTCATAATGTTGGGTTTATGGTGATTGATGAATTGGCTAAAAAGTGGCGCATTTCTATGACTGAGGAGAAAAAGTTTAAAGGGGAAATCGGAAGTGCTCATGTAGATGGTGAAAAAGTGATTTTGTTGAAGCCAACAACGTATATGAATTTGTCGGGAGAAGCTGTCCAAGCGGTGATGGATTTTTACGAGTTGTATAATGAGGATATTGTTGTTATTTATGACGATCTTAATATGGAAGTTGGAAAGGTTCGTGGCCGAGAAAAGGGAAGTTCTGGTGGTCATAATGGGATCAAATCAATGATTCTGCATTTAGCTGGAGAAGATTTTAAGCGCTTCAAAATAGGGATTGATAAATCGCCTTATGGGAAAACAACCGATCATGTGTTGGGAAAATTCACAGCAGAAGAGATGGATTATATTGGACCAGCTATTTTAAAAGTGGCACGTGCTTGCGATGCGTTATTGAAAACGGATTTTCTAAAAGCTGTGAGTGGGTTAAATGATTAGAATTTAATCTTTTGCGCGGTAATAATCGGCGTGTAAATCAAGAGATTATGCTTCTTTTTTTAAAAATTGAAAACAAAGTGGCGAACGGTTCTAAGCGGTTAGAAAGCGGTTGATTTTCGATGGTTTTCAGATGAAGAGAGACTGGGAAAACAATTTCATCAAGAATAACATGAGATTTAACTTGCAATCGCCATTTTTTTATGGTATCTTATTTAACAATATTTTCAAAAAAACCTGTAAATAGGTGTTGTAAATACGCGTATAATTACGAATATAGGAGCAGTGATGGTGAATGAGTGAAAAGTTAATGTCCATCAAAGATCTACGAATATCATTTAAGATTGATGATGAATATCATGCCGCTGTAGACGGTGTAGATCTGGAGATTATGAAAGATGAAACCTTTGCAATTGTTGGGGAGTCTGGGTGTGGGAAAAGTACCATTGCTTTATCCTTATTAAAGCTTCATGATATGTCTTATACTAATATTGAAGGAGAAGTTGATTTTCATGATGTTGATCTGGTTCAGTTAAGTGAAAAAGAGCTAGAAAAAATCCGCGGAAAAGAAATAGGGATGATTTTCCAAGATCCGTTATCTGCCCTTAATCCACTTCATAAAATCGGTCGACAATTAGAAGAGAGTTTGAAATATCATACAGATTTAACAGCTGATGAGCGTCGAGAAAAAGCGATGAGACTTTTAGTAGATGTTGGTATTCCTGATCCAGAAGTTACTTACAATTCATTCCCATATGAGTTATCTGGTGGAATGCGACAAAGAATTGTTATTGCTATTGCGCTTTCTTGTGAGCCTGCTTTGTTAATTGCAGATGAGCCGACAACAGCGCTAGATGTAACGATTCAAGCCCAGATTCTAGATTTGATGCGTGACCTGAAAGAAAATATGCATAGTAGTATTATCCTTATTACGCATGATTTAGGTGTTGTTGCAGAAACAGCCGATCGTGTAGCTGTGATGTATGCTGGGCAAATTATCGAGCTTGCATCTGTGGATGAATTGTTTACAAATCCACTTCATCCTTATACGCGTTCACTACTTTCTAGTATTCCAAGTCAAGATGATGCAACAGGCCGTTTGAATACCATTCAAGGTGCTGTCCCAACTTTGGCTAATCTTCCTCGAGAAGGATGTCGTTTCGCATCACGTATTCCCTGGATGAGTGAGGTTCACCATGAAGAGAATCCAACTTTACGTGAAGTTTCACCAGGGCATTTCGTTAGATGTACATGTTACAAAACATTTTACTTTGAGGAGGAATAAACGATGGCATTATTAGAGGTAAAGAACTTAAAAGTTTATTATCCGATCAAGGGTGGAATATTAGGTAGAACTGTTGGGCATGTAAAGGCAGTGGATGATATTAGCTTTGAAGTAAATGAAGGGGAAACTATTGGATTAATTGGTGAATCTGGTTGCGGAAAATCAACAACTGGAAAAGCAATTTTAGGACTCAATCCTATTCATAGTGGCCAGATTATTTTCGATGGAGAGGACATTACGAATTTAGTTAAAAAGAACCGCACGCCTTATCGGAAGAGTGTGCAGATGATTTTCCAAGATGTTTACTCGAGTTTGAACCCAAAAGAGCGGGTACTAGATATCATTGCCGAACCTTTAAGAAACTTTGAAAAGATGACAAAGCTTGAAGAAAGAAAGCGCGTTGATGAGTTGCTTTCTATTGTTGGGATGACCCCTGAAAATGCATTGAAATATCCACATCAGTTTTCAGGTGGACAAAGACAGCGTATTGGGATTGCACGTGCGATTGCTTTGAAACCAAAACTAATCGTGTGTGACGAGCCTGTATCGGCGTTAGATTTATCGATTCAAGCACAAGTACTTAATTATTTAAAAGATATTCAAGAAGAGTTAAACCTTTCGCTATTGTTTATTAGTCACGATTTAGGCGTTGTGAAGCATATGTGTGAAAGATTGACCATTATGCACAATGGTCGCTTTGTTGAAACGGGAACCAAAGAAGAAATTTATAATAATCCAACGCATGTTTATACGCGGAGATTGATTACAGCTATTCCTGATCTTAATCCAGCTAATCGTAAGTTAAATGCCGCTAAAAGAGCCGCTATAAACAAGGAGTATGAAGAAACTTCAGATCGATTCTATGGACCTGGAAAAACAGTATATGACTTGAAAAAAATAAATGACAACCACTATGTGGCGTTACCTTAAGGAGGTATAAGAAAATGATTAAATCTATTATTCGAAGACTTATCTTCTTGATACCTCAGTTAATTATTGTCTCAATATTGATTTTCATCTTAGCAGAAATAATGCCTGGGGATGCGCTTGGGATTCAAATGCAACTGAATCCAGATTTAACACCAGAACAAATTGCTGTCTTGCAACTGCAATTCGAAGCTACTATGGGAAGTTGGTATGGTCGTTATTTTACTTGGATAGGTAATATGGTACAAGGGAATTTTGGTTATTCAATCGTTAATCACCGTCCAGTTATTAATTTAGTTGGAGAACGAATGGGGAATACGATTTTCCTTTCAACAGTGTCTGTTACCATTCTCTATGCGTTTGCTGTACCACTTGGAATGCTTGCAGGTCGCCATCATGGGAAATGGCCAGAAAAAGCCATTTCACTTTATAATTTCTTGCAAATGGCATTTCCATTGGTCGTATTTGCGATTGTGCTTCAGTGGGTGTTTGCGATTGCGCTAGGGATATTCCCATTGCGTGGTTCTGTTGATGTATTGGTTGTAACGCGTGGTTATTTTTGGGAAATCCTTTGGAGTCGCGTTCAACATGTTATTTTACCTGCGCTTGCGGGAAGTCTGCTCGGTGGAATTGGAATTGTTCAGTTCCTTTCTAACGAAATTAATGACCAACGAGAAGCAGATTATGTTACAACTGCGCGTAGTAAAGGGCTTCCATTAAAAGATGTTTATAATAAGCATATTATGAGAAACTCGGTATTACCAATTGCTGCGAATTTTGGTGGTATTATAGTAAGCTTGTTTAGTGGTGCGGTAATCATTGAGCGCATGTTCCTTTTTAACGGGATGGGTGCGTTATTCCTTGATGCAGTTAATCGCCAAGATTGGCCAGTGGTTAACTTTCTCGTCATATTCTATGGTTCATTAACAGTTGTTGGCTTCTTACTTTCTGATATTGCTTTAACTATTTTTGATCCACGGATTCGTATTAAATAAAGGAGGCTATTATAATGGAAAATGTTAATCAAATGACACCAGAACAGTTAAAAGCCTTCCAAAAAGCGGAGCGAAAGGCTAACAAAATTCCGGGCATGTTTCAAATTGTTGCTCGTGAAGTTTGGCGAGATAAATTTGCTTTGCTTTGTTTAATCATAATTGCTGTAACTTTTGCTGTTGCTTTTATTTTCGGGGCGTATTTTGATGATGTGCCAACGCGGGTTACACTTGGAAGCCAAAACTTACCACCATCAGTGCACGGACCACTCGGAACTGACTCTGGTGGGCGGCCAATGTTAAATCAACTTATTTTAGGGGCTCGAACTTCTTTAATTATTGGTTTTTCGGTGACAATCGGTACTGCATTAATTGGTTATACGATCGGACTCATCTCTGGTTTCTTTGGTGGTTTTATTGATTGGACGATTATGCGTATCATTGAAATTATTACAATGATTCCACCAATTATGCTTATTATCGTTATAATGGCTGCCATTCCTGATTCGGGGACATTCCATATGATTGCTGTCTTGATTGCAGTTGGTTGGTTTGGAACTGCATTGCAATTTAGAGCTAGAGTTTTGCAAGAGTCAGCGAAAGATTATATTTCAGCATCAAAAACCCTTGGAACACCAAATTGGAAAATCATGGTAAAAAAAATCATGCCAAACGTTACTTCCTTCTTGATGGTTGGACTTGTACTTGGTTTGGCTGGTAGTATTGGTCTTGAAACAGGCTTAACAGCAATCGGTCATGGTTTACCATTTGGAACGCCAAGTATTGGGGTGTTGATTGCCAACGCGATGGACCCAGCCGTCCTACGAACGCGTCCATGGCAATGGGTGCCAGCGGTCATCTTTATTGTTATTTTGACTTTAACGATTAATGGCTTAGGAAGAGCAGTTGCGCGCGCGGTTAACCCGAGACAAAGAAGATAGTAGGGAATTAAGTTTGATGTTGTCAATAATTGTTTTACAGATTTGACTTCTTTTTGAAATAATAAATTAGGGAGGTGGATCGGAATGTTTGACATTTCCTGTGTGGGGTTTGCCAATACAGGAAAAGGTAAAGCAGCTAATTCTAATTTGAGGTTTTGTTAAAATTAAGGGTATCACTATGGACTTGTCTAACAACAAGATAGTAAACCTGAATTAATCAGGTTAAAACAAGTACATAGTGGTGTCCTTAATAATCACATGAACTTCAAGCATGAATTTAGTTGGCACACAAAAAACAGGAGGAATTAAGTATGAAAAAGAATAAATTGTTTTTATTAGTTGCATTTTTTGCAGCCTTCGCGCTACTTCTAACGGCTTGTGATAATAATGGCGATACTAATGGATCAAACGATGAAGTTACTACTGGTGCAGACGAAGCTACTACTGGTGCAGATGAAGGAACTACTGCTGGACCAGACGATGAAACTGGAGCAGCAGCAGGTAATGCATTTGATGTACTACAAGCGGCACTGGATTATCATGGTATAGGAATTGCTGTTCAAAATCCTAATGCATTAATCGAGGGTGGTGTTTTACGTTTTGGTCAGGGTGTAACAAATCCACCAACATGGAATCATCTTGAGCCAGTATTCTCAACTTGGGTCCCAGAAGGTGATGTTCGT
>Ga0131853_10009633_pt1 | contig 17680 bp, 16 predicted proteins | sample TergutLab28metaG_FD_92764 | JGI IMG/M metagenome (GOLD analysis project Ga0131853, IMG submission 92764) | Labiotermes labralis P1 segment gut microbial communities from Petit-Saut dam, French Guiana - Lab288 P1 (version 2) (version 2) | ecosystem: Host-associated > Arthropoda: Insects >... | reverse complement strand
GCCCCTTGTCACACGGCGATCTCTGTGATCGAATTTTTGGCTAAAAAGGGCATTCCTGTTGTTCCACAGCCCCCATACTCCCCTGATCTGAGTCCGTGCGACTTCTTTTTGTTCCCAAAACTAGAGTTTCACCTTAAAGGACGCCATTTTGGGACGGTGGAAAACATCGAAAAAGCTGTAACCGACCAACTAAAAGCGATACCGGTTAGCGACTACCAGCATTGCTACGAAGAGTGGGAACAATGTCTCCGGAGGTGTGTAGCCTCCCAAGGGAACTATTTTGAAGGGGACAAACTCGATTTGTAGTTTAAAACTGAATACAGAGTTATATTGAATCAGTCTCATTACTTTATTTACAGACCTCGTACATACATACACATACATACATACTTTGTAAAGGGAATGCACTGTCCGACACCTACAGCAGAGGCAGACGCTGCATCCTCTACCTATAACCAAGTACCAATAACTAGTCACATTACAGTATGTAGTAACACTTCCGGGTGATGGAGCGTGCTTAATTAACGATAAAAAAAATACATACATACATACATTACATACACATACATACGTACATACATACATACACATACGTACATGCATACATACATATATATACATACACACATACGTACATACATACATACGTACATACATACACACATACATACACACACACACACACATACGTACATACATACCCATACATACATACATACACACACATACATACATACATATATACACATACATAAACACATACATGCAGCAACGCTTCAGTTTTGCTGACCAACATTGTCATTTATTTCATACAGTTTTAGACCCGTTGATACAGTATTCCATTCAACACCTAATAGAAAATTATGGCGCACTGGATTAGTTAATAGGTCCACCAATGACAGTTTATCGCTCATTTTACTGGACCTACACACACACACACACACACACACACACAATCAGTGACGTGATACCATATTACAAACAGCGATCATTTAGAAACTTATTTTAACGGTTATGTATTGAGATAAAAAAAACTACATGGTTATAACAACTGCTTTGTTTTCAGCTGCAATTCTACGCTATTTCTGATATACACGTGACAATGTTGATTTCTCGATTTCGAGTCCAGCAGGGTGCCGGGTCAGAAGTAATGCCCCACGTGGGATTGCGATAAAGACCTGGCTGGTCGAATCTGTTGGACACACCTGGGGTGATGACAGGAAATAAAGGAATGGACACAGATAAGGAAACACATCAACATTGGACGAAAAAGTACACATTACTTCGTCCACCACATACAGTATGCCTTCAGTTCACACAGGGGCATCCGCAGTAACAAGCCGACGTCTGACCACCCGCGTCTGTTCACCTTGTGTCATGCTGAGGTCTAAGCAACGCTCCGTCACGGCAAGTTTCAGAAACACCAGCCACATACTTTGAAACTGCACCATACTAAATTAAATAAAACAGGCAACTGAACTTCTAATTGAATAATCGATGAAAATAATCGAGATAGCCATGCTTAAAGCAAAACACGTCGCTTTGTGGCTACGGTATGCGGGAAGTAAGGGCTGTTTCCAGAGTCCAGCCTCGTCTTTGATGTCCATCCCAAACACTAAGTGTTGCGTGCCCCCGAGACGTATGGATAAGCTGCATTTGCTGGGAAGGGATGCTATGTTGCTAACGGTTTTAATATTCATGCGCCCTTTGCGGATGGATTATGATGCAAAACGGTCAGTGAAGTTCCCCCTCAAGCAGTCGGCCGGCAGTCCCTGATGAGGCCCTAAGGTAGAGCAAGGAACAGCTAACTAGCTCAACTAAGCTATGTACACTCAGTCAACTAATGGCCGCCCACCTCTTCCACGAGCAAAATTATCTACTAATTCAGACCCTACATTGGTGTATAGTTCACGGACACCAAGCAAGCAACCTCACAGGAATTTCGCAGGTTTCCGTAAAGTCCGTCTCAAGCGAAAGATTTCTTATGTCACAACAAGGTGATGCAGAATATGCTCTTCTTCCTAAGCACAGGAAGTTATAAAATATGTTATAAAAAATGTTGATTAAAATATAGATAAAGATCATATGATCGTGGTGAACGATCATACGATTTTTATCTATATTTTAATCAACAATTTTATATGACATATTTTATAACTAGCGTACTGTAAACCACGGGATCCCGTAGGTAGCAACAACAGAAGTACCTTGTATGATACCATATTTTATAAGCCTGAAGATGACCCCAAGGGGTTGAAACATGTAGCTTTGTTAATTGTTGCATAACTTAACTTTGCACCACAGTGTTGTGTACGGCGGACAATAAGTAACAGACTTAAGTGGGCTCTCAACTTCATCCGTCTCCGATTTATTTGCGAATAAACTGTCCCAGATCTAATTTGTTTGCGTCGGTGAAGAGGAAAAGTTCTGCCCTCCCCGAGAACAGAAACCCTGTCCTTCAGACTGAAGTAAAGTACGTTCTTGGATTCCCCTGCATGTGAGTTGTACAAATTATGAAACAACTATAATGCAGCCCTCTAACTCTACATGTAGCTTCACCTCTCTTAAGTCCAAATCTCTTCTTCCATATCTCGTATTATCAACCTTCCTGAATGCTTGATGATGATGGTGGTGGTGATGATGATGATGATTATGATGACAGTCAGTGACGACGATCAATAATCTAACTCTACACGTAGCTTTATCTCTCTTTAGTCCAAATCTCTTCTTGCGTACCTCGTATTGTCAACCTTCCTGAATCCTTGATGATGATGATGATGATGATGATGATGATGATGGTGACGATGATGATTATGATGGCAGTCAGTGACGACGATCAATAATCTAACTCTACACGTAGCTTTATCTCTCGTAAGTCCAAATTTCTTCTTGCGTACCTCGTATTATCAACTTTCTTGAATCCTTGATTATGATGATGATGATGACAGTGACGACGATCAATAATTAGTCAGCATCGCAATAAAATTAATATTTCATCCGGTAATTTATTACGCGAAATATTTAAGGAATATCTGAACATATTTACGCATCTCTGCAAACAACAGACACTGTCAACCACAGACTGTCACGCAGCGTGACAATGGAAATTATAGTTTTCCAATTCAGTACATTTAATTGCATATTGCGACAGCTAAAGTTCGCCATATGAGATGGATAATTATCACAGATAGTGTGAAATGTATGATGCCTTCTTCCATTTTGCATCTGTTGAAAATTTCTTTGTCTTTTCTCGTCACCAGAAACTTTTCACAGCACGCTAACCCTCAGCCCAATCAAATAACTGTACGATATGCCTTACATTTCCCCATAATTGAGTACATTTTCTACAGTTGCCTTCCAGCAGTGTAAATGTGACCTGACACACTCCAGCTTCACTGTTTCCATAGCGGAGGGTCTTCTTTGGAAAGTTTAGAGCAACTCATCCATCAAAATGTTTCCTACTCAGATTTCACTCCAAGGTTCGTTACCGTGTTTACAAAAGTCTATTCTCAGCTAGTTGTCAAATATTGAAACTCACATCCTGTATCTCAAAGTTACACCTTAATATTGCCCTAATTGTTCATTTTCTCCAAAATAAATTACATGACGAAAACGGAAGCTTTACCCTCAACGTCAACAACACATCTTATGTGGATCTTAGCATTAAAATCGGGTTGTCTTCCTGTTCCCTATCTGCAGTCCCGAATATTACGATACGCAAAATTACAATTCTGTTGTTTCTCATATATTCTCGCATTGTGGAAGGAACACAGATCAAACGCCAAGTACTGAGATGATGGCTCCTCTTCCTAGAGGTTATGGTTCATTTCCAGCACAATCCAATCTAGTACTGAGGCGCTTTATTCCGAGCAATTGGCTGATTCAGCACAACACCACACACACGATACCACAGCATGACACTTGGTAGGATTCAGGGCATCGCCAATTTTTGCAGTATTAACTGGGCTAGAGGGCAAACGAACAATTTTTCCCTCTTGGTCACCATTTCTAGACCGGTCCTGAGTGCCAACCCTCCATATACATTTAGTGCGAAATGGAAGCAATGTGAGAAACTGACATTTCATCGCATGTCCAGGATTAACAATGCATACATCTGTATCTACTTCATCTTTTCTACGCCACCATACTAGATGTTTAGACACAAAGACATGCCTATACATCCTACTTTTGGAGAATGAGAGTTTATCAGTGCCTACTAATGGGGTAAGTAACTACAGCGAACGTTCCAGCCTAAGTCTGTCCATTATTGTGATATATCAGATGTCAGAGCTTTGAAGATCAAGCCTCCTCTGACCAGAGTTCAGAAAATACAGCCTGACCACTCCACAGAAAACGTACCCACAAGCAGGGCTTCACTCCGCTTCCTAACCTCTTGTAGGATCAGCTAATGAATATAGAAGCGAAGCTACACGCGAGGCATTGGGAAGACATGCTTAGCCGCGCGTTACAGAACAAAGTGAGTTTGTAGCAGATCAAATACTACAGTGTTAGGGGGTGGCCAGGGCACTGTGCTTCATTAACGTTTAAGATGGGAAATTAAGGACTCTAATACAGAACAAAAGGCAGACTGTAGGAACAACATGTAAAACTAATTTGTAGACAGGCTTCAGAGATCACTATTATAACACATAATGCTGCTTGACATTAGGGGGTTCCTTTTTAAAAATGATGATCACGAAATTGGCAACCCACACTTAATGATATTAGGGGAAATAATGAAAGACCGCAAGAGAGGGTACCAATGTAAACAGGGGCAATAAACCACTCTCCATGCTACAAACAACGTAAGTCTGCACATCATCTTTGTGATGTGCGACAGGCCCATTTTCATTTTGAGCTATTTCCAGTACTCGAAAATTTAATTTGTAAGTTAACGTACAAACCACTGCGTATTGCGAAAGAAAAGTGTTTTGTGGAAATATATAAAGTAATGACATAAATAACGCGGTTTGACCGAAATAGCGGGCAAAAGACCACAACAACCAATTCTTGCTGGCACACTGTAACCGCTCCACACGGTCTGTGCTTTGCTCCATGCCCACATGACGGCTCAGCTCTGCCCTACGTTGCCACAGCACAGTTACGACATACACAGAATTAGGCGTCTTTCAATTCTGAAAATGCTCTCCCTTTATCACTTCCACCTGTGGGTCAGCGTGCCTCACTTCATGGTCAGTGGTCATCTCCCATCATGAGACTTTGGCTCGTCAGTCGTTACGAACCGCTGTCACTGTACACAGTCCTAAGAATTCTGAAGGTGGTGTATCGCATTTGGAATCACTGAACCTTTCGTCCCGTTTTCAAAGCAAAAAACAAAACAAGACAGGCAATGTACGTTAAACCTAACACTGAAGTGCGTTCGCGTAACCATGGTTGCCGTGTAAAGTATTACATGTTCTGAACAGGTTTTTGTCTAGAAGAGATGAGCAAAGGAGAAAATATAGTAAAATGGATAAAAGGGCAAAGGATAAGCTGGTTAGGTCACCTAGAGAGAATGGAGGAGGATAGGATGCCCAAAAAATCTTCACTCAAGAACTGGAAGGGACGACAAGTAGGGGAAGACCCAGGAAAAGATGGAAAGAGGAAGTAAAAAGAGATCTTCAAGTGCTGGGAGTGAGAAGATGTAGAGAGTTGGTGGCAGATAGGAAAAAAAGTGGAAGGATATTGTTCGACAGGCCAAAGCCCACAGTGGGCTGTAGTACCAATGGAAGAAGAAGAAGAGAAGATGAGAAGACGAGATGAAAAAGAAGAAAAGAAGAAGTAGAATAGAAGAAGAAGAAGAGAAGGCGAGATGAAGAAGCAGAAGAAGAAGAAGACGAGAAGAAGAAGAGAAGAGGAAGAGAAGAGAAGAAGAAGAGAAGAGGAGAAGAAAAGAAGAAGAGATGAAGAAGAAGAAGGAGAAGAAGAAGAGCCTTCAGTTATCCAGCACGTACAGCGCATGCGCCGTATTATATTGCTGTCTGTGGCCTACATGGCTCTACAAAATTTTTTCACATCATCTCATACAGGGCACAATTTTTTTTTAAAACTTATTAAACATAAAATGCGTGTTACAGTTTTCTCTACAACTTTTGTCTGAAACATTTCTCGTTCTAAGAAGAATTCAGTGAGATATTATCATAAATGTGCGTACGTCTTCATGTAAAGTGACCATTATTCTTGTCATATTTTAATGAATCTTGAATTTTCTCGACAGATCTTAGAAAAAAATACTCAAACATGAAAAGTCATGAAAACCGGCTGAGTTTGAGCGGAGTTGTTCAATGAGGACGGAAGGATGGACAGACATGACGAAACTAATAGTCGCTTTTCGCGAAATTGCGAAAAGCGCCAAAAAATCAAGAGGTATAGCATTTATTTTCCTACTGGATACAGCCCATTATGTGTTTTTGTTACCCTTTTCCCCAGGACGGGGAAGGAACCATTTCCCCAGAAAGTCGCGTTTTAATTTTTCAGTGCGTTCGCGAAAAGCACCTATTAGCTTTGTTCTCATTTCCGTTAAATTTTATATTGAAGACTTATGAAAATCTGTCGAAGGAACTCAATTTTGTTTAAGAATGTACAAAACACCAGGCACCTCTACGAATAATTAGTTATATTTATACTGTGGACACCAGTACGAAATATCTCGTAGCAAAACACGAGAAAGGGAACCAATTGCTACGATTCCATAAAGATACTAAAGTTTTATACTGCTGACGGCGGCACATAGCTCAATAATTATGTTGGAAAGCATTGTTGGTCTTCCAAACCAGCACTTTCTATATTTTTGTATTGTTGATGGTGAAGTAGGTAGTTGAACAATACACAGATAATTCACTGTGAGATTTACATGCTAACAATGGTTACGGGAAACCGGCAAAGTATTACATTACAAACGCACATATGTTCATTTAATTATCTAAAGTTCACATACAAACACTTAAAACGCTCCCACATGTTTCGATCATACGATCATCCTCAGGGAGCATACATTGTTTCTTGCTAAAGTTATAGTTTAAAAACACTCAGTGATTTACACCGGTATGTTGAGTTGGTGCTGTGGCAGCATGTCTTGTGTACTGTGTGAGTCGTATATTGTTCAGAGTGAGCCTGGCTATGGATGTGCGTTGTGCGAATTTAGCGCGAAAAATGTATGCTCCCTCAGGATGATCGTATGATCGAAACATGTAGGAGCGTTTTAAGTATTTTAATGTAAATTTTAGCTCACTAAAGACTATATATGTGCATTTGTTGGTGTGTTACTTAAATAAACTACAAAATGCACGGTGCAACGATAAAGATATTAGGTTACACGTTGATTACCAATCTTGATATGTTCAATACGTAATGATAGACAAAGTCCGAAGAGTGAATGATTCCGAGCTTCACATAATATTTAGAAGGAAAGCCGGGATAGCTCAGGCGGCACAGTAGCTACGCAAAGGGCTAAACAACTACGAAATGGTGGATCAGTTCCCAGTAGAGGTAACAGTTTGTCCTCTACTCCAGAAAGTCCAGACCGTCGCCTAGATTCGCAGCCCCCCCAGACAGGGGGGCCGTCCCCCGGTAATATAGCGACCAGGGCATGAGGCCGATCACTCGCCTCTAATGCTGAGATTAAGAATGAATGGAGTTGTGCCTCCACGAGCCCACATACCTTCATGGCGAGCACAGGGAACCCCCACATTACGTCGTTAGCATATCTCACTGCCCCACAACTGGAACCAACTGACAGTCACAAGGCGAATTAGTGGAAAATATCTGTTATCAAGAACGTATAGCCCTGACTTTGTCTTCAGTAGGCATCTATTCAGAAGAGTGTCCATCTTACACAGTATCTCAGCTTTACGCAGGTGGGTATCCAACTTTCAAAGTAACTTTTCTCCATGAAAAAAGAGTGTCCATCTTACACGGTATCTCAGCTCTATGCAGGTGGGTATCCATCCTTCAAAGTACCTCTTCTCCATGTAAAAAGAGTGTCCATCTTACACAGTATCTCAGCTATATGCAGGTGGGTATCTATCTTTCAAAGTACCTCTTCTCTATGGAAAAAGAGTGTCCATCTTACACAGTATCTCAGCTCTATGCAGGTGGGTATCCATCTTTCAAAGTATCTCTTCTCTATGAAAAAAGAGTGTCCATCTTACACAGTGTCTCCAAAAGAGTTTCCATCTTACAAAATATCCCGTCTCTATCCAAAAGAGTGCCCATTTTATACATTATCAAGTCTCTATTCAAAATAGTGTCCATCTTACACAGTATCTCGGCTCTATCCAAAAGAGTGTCTACCTTATACAATATCTTGTCTTTATCCAAAAGAGTGTCCATCTTACACAGTATCCCGTCTTTATCCAAAAGAGTGTCCATCTTACATAGCAACTCGTCTCTATCGAAAAGAGTGCCCGTCTTACACAATATCTCGGCTCTATCCAAAACAGTGTCCATCTTATACAATATCTTGTATTTATCCAAAAGAGTGTCCATCCTACACAGCATCTCGTCTCTATCCAAAAGAGTGTCCATCTTATACAGTATCCCGTCTTTATCCAAAAGAGTGTCTATCTTAAATAGCATCTCGTCTCAATCGAAAAGAGTGTCCGTCTTCCACAGTATCTCGTCTCTCTCCAAAAGAGTGTCCATCTTATACAGTATCCCGTCTTCATCCAAAAGAGTGTCCATCTTATATAGCATCTCATCTCTATCGAAAACAGTGTCCGTCTCACACAGTATCTCGGCTCTATACAAAATAGTGTCCATCTTATACAATACCTTGTATTTATCCAAAAGAGTGTCCATCTTACACAGTATCTCGTCTCTATCCAAAAGGGTGTCCATCTTATAAAGTATCCCGTCTTTATCCAAAACAGTGTCCAACTTATACAATATCCCGTCTTTATCCAAAAGAGTGTCCATCTTGCATAGCATCTCGTCTCTATCGAAAAGAGTGTCCGTCTTACACAGTATCTCGGATCTATCCAAAACAGGGTCCATCTTATACAATATCTTGTCTTTATCCAAAAGAGTGTCCATCTTACACATTATCTCGGCTCTATCCAAAACAGTGTCCTTCTTATACAATATCTCGTCTTTATCCAAAAGAGTGTCCATCTTACACTGTATCTCGGTTCTACCCAAAACAGTGTCCATCTTATACAATATTTTGTCTTTATCCAAAAGAGTGTCCATCTTACATAGCATCTCGTCTCTATCGAAAAGTGTGTCCGTCTTACACAGTATCTCGTCTCTCTCCAAAAGAGTGTCCATCTTATACAGTATTCCGTCTTATCCAAAAGAGTGTCCATCTTATATAGCATCTCATCTCTATCGAAAAGAGTGTCCGTCTTACACAGTATCTCGTCTCTATCCAAAACAGTGTCCATCTTATACAATTTCTTGTATTTATCCAAAAGATTGTCCATCTTACACAGTTACTCGTCTCTATCCAAAAGAGTGTCCATCTTATAAAGTATCCCGTCTTTATCCAAAAGAGTGTCCATCTTATACAGTATCCCGTCTTTATCCAAAAGAGTGTCCATCTTACATAGCATCTCGTCTCTATCGAAAAGAGTGCCCGTCTTACACAGTATCTCGGCTCTATCCAAAACAGTGTCCATCTTATACAATATCTTGTCTTTCTCGAAAAGACTGTCCATCTTACACATTATCTCGGCTGTATCCAAAACAGTGTCCATCTTATACAATATCTTGTCTTTATCCAAAAGAGTGTCCATCTTACACAGTATCTCGGCTCTATCCAAAACAGTGTCCATCTTATACAATATCTTGTCTTTAATCAAAAGAGTGTCCATCTTACACAGTATCTCGTCTCTATCCAAAAGAGTGTCCATCTTATACAGTATCCCGTCTTTATCCAAAAGTGTGTCCATCTTACATAGCATCTCGTCTCTATCGAAAAGATTGTCCGTCTTACACAGTATCTCGGCTCTATCTAAAAGATTGTCCATCTTACACAGTTTCCCATTACACTTTTTTCCTGAGAATTACCTGCAACTATATTTGCAAATAGTTATTATCGATCCAAATTCATTAGGTTTCCCAAAAACCTTTACTTCAAAATTCAAACACTTTGCGCGAATACCTTGATACACTTTTAAGATTCTCGCGGTCCTATCATGGCGACGTCGCGGGACCCAGACATGAGGCACGATTCAATCAGAACTCCTCTCTCTCTCTCTCTCTCTCTCTCTCTCTCTCTCTGTGCCCGCGATGACAGACGCACAACAGTAAGCGATGACAGCCGCTGGCTTGTTTACGATATTTAGGCGCTAAACCGACAGATCCGTCTGCGTCCCCACCATTCACACTGCCCCACCACGTAAACACATAACACTACTGCTGTCATACTGGCTTATTTTATTGGGGATCAGTCTGTCAGCTTCAATAGAATCAAGTCAATTGTTCCGATCTCACTCTTCCTCCTACACCAAAACTGTGCACTAGCAATGACTGTTCTATTATTTGCCACCGGCGAAGTCATTCATTATAGCTAAAGCCTGCCAGCTACAATAGGAAGGCACCGGTTTGATTTCGCTCCCATCCAATCCGCCCATTATAACCACATGACCATATCACCCTGGCCTGTTGCCCTTATTTCAACATAGCACGTAATTCATTCTTATAAATTCTCGTACTAACAAACATTTACCCACATAAATTCATTGTGCAATATAACAATCCGGATCCTGGGCACGTCCACAGAACACACAAAGCATTCGGAAGAAATCTCAGGATGGAATGGTTCCGTGTGACTTGGTGCGAGAATGGAAACCAAACAGTACCACCACAGCAATGAGTGTCGGATGCAAGTGCTGAAGTGTCAAAGAGCTATCGGAACTGTACAATTCACAGAACTGGCGAGCCATTGCGATGAGAACAGTGATGTTAGAATTAACAGCAGCAAAAGAAGAACCTTCAGCGACAACGGGATTAGTTACGCTTCCATACAGTGTCAATTAATATCAAGTATTCATATCGGCCCACACTCCACCCAGCATGACAAGCACAGCAAAAGTAGGTGTGAGCTAAGCTGTCTTGCAACATCGATTCTTACCCACATCTGTGTCTCCGCGCGAATGGCTGCCATTGTAACTTGGCCTAGCCAAATTGTTTCATGAAGGTCCATTAAAATGGCTACCTAATTGTTGAACAAAAATGTTGCAAGTACATTGTATGCATAAAACATTGCGGGAGTTAAATCGACTATCATATTAAGGAATCGGTTGGGATTATAATAACTTACTGGCTCCTTCTTGATTATTGGTAATTCGTGTTGATTAAAACCCTAATTATTTTGCATACAATCTTTGTGTTATGGACTTCAGTATCAGACGTATATAAAGGTAAATGTAAAGCAGTCCCGTTACAGGTCTGGAGTGGCCCAGAGGTTTCCAGGAAGTTAAGGTTCCCAGATTTCATGACAACGGCACAGGATGGTGGTAAGGTTATCAGCCTTACGCACCGGCCGCCTTTACCCCCAGGAAATATTCCTGGTACTCATTTTTGTTAGAGGCTGAGTCGACCCCAGGGCCATGGTGCGGTCGGAAGGGTTTTATGTCAATGAAAAATTCCAATGACACCAGCTGAGAACGAACCAGCGACCTTCCGATTTGTAGCACAGCACCTTAACCAATCAGATATATATATATATATATATTAATAATATGGGCACGATGATCAACGGAAAGCCAGAGCTGTTATACGACTTCGCTCTGAGAATGTAATTTTGCCATCCGCTCCAGCAAACCGAACCGCGACCTACCATGGCTGCGTTCATTTTAATAGAGAAACTGGACCAACAACTACTGTAAACCTCCTGAACGGAGATAAGTGGTAAGCAGGGAACGAAGTGTATTCCCAGAGTCGATAAACGTGACTTCCTAGGTGAACGGGACAACGGAGTGTTCTAAATCTGTTAACACTGCCCATTGGCTGTGTACACGTTTCTGAACGTGGCGTATTTATTGCTAGAGCCACAGGAGGACATGCACGTAATCCCAGCTCACAATAAACAGCACATGTTTTAGACACCTCCCCCCCCCCCAACCCCCCAGTTTCTCTCTGATTAACCTCCATGCTGGCAGTGCAGTCGGTTTACTGAAAGTGTGAGCCCGCACCCATCGATTAGTTTCGCCGGTGATTTGTTTTCCAATTTTATTTTGTATTCCCTCCTCCCCCAATTTTTTTGCAGGTATAAGGGGACCACATTTAAACGACTGACTGAACGCGACGTACTTTTCATAAAAACAAAGCAGATTTGGGGGCCTTTCATCCGATTAAAACATATGGGGGCTATTAAGCCGCAGCGCGTGTTTGGTATGGCAAAGCCTACAGTGCTGGTGACCGTCACGGCGACCCAATACATTACCTCATCGGGCGTTATACAAGACAGAAGTCTCGATTCGTATTCCCTCTTATTGGTTGCTTGAAACCTGATGCAGAAATGGTGATGAACATTGAAGCGGTTGAAACACAGCAAATAATTTGAGCAACTGAATTAGAAAAGCTAATGCTAATTGTAGATTGTTATTGTGATAAATGGTTCTGAGATATGCACAAATCGCCCGTCGCTCTCGTTTTGTCGTTAATGGGATAAGTCGTAACAAAGTGGATGTACCGGAAGGTGCAGCTGGATTGAGATTATCAGATCATTTCTATTAGTTGAGTTTTCATTTACGCCGAATTATTATGTCGTGCGATTCGGCTACAATGCCGAGTGTAACAAGAACTGGACAGTTGAATATGTAGGTCTGCTGCTACAGCCATTAAGAGTAGCCTGGGTACTTCTAAGGGCAACAAATTATACAAAACCCAAATTATGAACCAGGATACTACATATTTCCTCCCAAAATATAGGAGCGTCCAAATTCTGAGCACGAGAAGGGTGACATGTAGCAAGATCCATAATGACGACACACAGTTCTGCAAGGACCAGTGAATCTCAGTATAACGTGCCGCTCTGTGCATGTGAATTGATAAAGATTTCTGTGTGTTAGGGGGGAAAAAACACTGTAATTATTCTAAAAGTATTAGGTGTCACCGTGGAAAATTATCACCAGGAAGCAGTCGGTGATATAAGAAACTCGTGAAGAGAGAGAAAACTAACAAGATGCAACAATCAGATGTTTATTATCAACTTCTGTCTCAACATGTTTCGGACATCATTATGCCCATCTTCAAGCGAACAAAGACCGTTTGTTACTGCATACGGCGTACTGCGCTGGTTCTGCTGGATGTGGTTGTTAGCGGTTGTGGAACGCTGCGTTGAAGGATGCGAGCACCGCTCGCATCCTTCAACGCAGCGCCCCACACCACATGCAGTAATACACGGTCCTTGTTCTCTTGAAGATGGGCATAATGATGTCCGAAACATGTTGAGACAGAAGTTGATAATAAACATCTGATTGTTGCATCTTGTTGGTTTTCTCTCTCTCTTCACACTTTGCTCACGATGCACGGTCACAGGAACCTAAAGCTTAAAAATAAGAAACTTGTTTCCTTCGGCTTCAACTCCAGCACGTTCTCAGCTCCACAAACTGAAACCGATATGAGGAAATGTTCCTTACAGTGCGAGTACTTCAGGACTTGGTGTAGGCAGAAAGAGGCTTTGGTGCTTCAGCATTTCTAAAGACTGGAGAGTAGGTTGAAATCTAACACTACAGTAGTTCCTAGGTCATCCAGACTATGTGGGGGGAGGGGTACTTCGGCATGCCCGAAAATCCGGAACACCGAGAGGAGACCCCGTGGTAAAGGTAGCGAACAAGAAACCCAATGCTAAGGTAAAACCCCTTAAAGCAAAAATTCTGTACATAACTGAATAATAACGATAATACTTTAATAATATATGCAATGAGAAATAGCGAGCTATAGCTGAATCAAAACTGTCCGAACCACACAGAGTTCCGAATTGCCGAGGGACCGCTGGACGTTACACTTATTCCGTTCAGTAAACAAACGACTCGATACAAGTAACGCTGTTTCCAGCGCGACAATAACTGTTGTTAGCACAACTATTGCGCTACACACCTGCAACACCGTCCTCTTGCTTCTCGTGACGTCAACACAGTGTGTTCTGAATGACCCTTCGATGACGTCATAACCGAGTTCGAATGTATTTGAAGTGACATATCAATACTTTTATTACATTTTATCGAACTCGTTCTACCAATGCGAGTAATTCTCACGCAGAAAGAGTAAAGTACCTATTAAACAAAAATCGCCGCACCGTTAACGTTAATTAACATTAACAGGACAGGTAACGTACGTATAACGTAACATTGAGGCACGTTGGTGCAGTGGAAAGCAATGAGTATTACACATTCTGAGTTTTGTGTATTTTTTGCCTTAGGTATCCAGCATGCAATGCGCATGCGCCATACTGCCACCTGTGGCCTGCCCCGCTCTACGGTATTTACCCACACTATCTCATAAACGGTAGAAGTTACGGAGAAAAAAAATGGCTGAAAGCAAACCGTGTGTTTTGATTTTCTCTACAACTTTTGTCTGAAATATCTCTCATTCTAAGAAGAAATGAGCGAGATATGATCAAATAATTCTTCACGTGCAATGCCCTTTATTCTTTTCCCATTTCAACGACACTTGAATTTTCTGTACAGATTTTCGAAAAATTCCTCATATATATTAAATTCCATGAAAATCCGTTCAGTGGGATCCGAGTTGTTCCATGCGGATGGAGGGACAGACTGACAGACATGATGAAGCTAATAGTCTCTTTTCGCAATTTTGAGAACGCGCCTAAAAATTGCGCTCACTAATGTCCGATGCTGGGTAATTTCCTTCGGAGACCAACGTATCGGAAGCAACGAGTAATTAAGAAACACCTGCTTACCGCGTTTAAACAGTAAACAAAATGCTGAAATTGAATCTTGCCTCAAGCAGGGACCAAGGGTGGCACAGGAAATACGTTAGCTTCCTTGGTCCTCCGCTTCAGGCAGCATTGTCAATTTGTAAATTTAATTTTAGTTAAAAAAAATTGAGAAGGAATCATTAAAGACAAAGAAGACTGTCAACAATGGCGAATCATAAAATTTCCTAAAATGTCGATCTTAAAAAGAGCCGATCGTTAGTTCAGCAGGCCATGGCGTCGCAGAAAAACCTTACCGTATTGGTGTATATTATTAAACTTACAAAGAAATGAAGAATGTTAAACAGAAAGGCCAAATCACACACAATTCCCTTATCACCATTACAGAAATTGGTTTGTTAGGAAATTCGATTAATGTTATGAAAGGTAATGTAAAATGCACCCTTGTACAGGCACTAAGGTTCTGTACAGGCCGTACGGTCCACAGAGGGAGTAGAGGTATAGCTCTACTCTTTCTTGACCACGGCACTAGAAGGGGGTGAGTGGTCAGCGTCACGCCTGGCCGCTCTTTACCCCGGGAAAGACCCGGTACCCATTGTATAGGAGGCTGGGTGGTTCCCAGGGCCGGTCTGGAGAGGTGAGGAAAATCTCGCCCCCACCGAGATTCGATCCCCGGACCGTCCAGCCCGTAGCCAGTCGCTATAGCGACTGAGCTACCCGGCCCACCGATGAATGTTACGGTCTTATATACAAATAGCCAATACAGTTTGAATTCTGATAGAAGCCGCTAAAACTAATGTATATGTTTATTGATTATCGCTCTCCTAAAGGCCAAGAACAGACACTACGTCACGTCCAATTAAAACTTCGAAACACTCCATACGAACTAGATATCAATTAAGTTACCACTTCTTTATGAAATGCGCACAAGACACAATGATCCAGACCTCGCCATTTGGTGAACCGTGTAGCCAGCTTCATGCTCTCGACACTACTCCAGGGCTTTGACACTGGGAAAGAGGCTGGCAGTTGCTATAGTTTGACAGATATGGTGGGGTGTTGCAGTGGTCTGAGGGTCCAGTCTGTGTGTCATCATCAAATCTTAAAATACTAATTACAAATGTCTTTGGGCGCCATACCTCACTGGACCTATATTACCACCAAGACATTAACCAGAGATGCAAACGGCTCTTACCTGAAAAGAAAGAAAAGCACCGTTAAAGTTCAGTCTATGAGTAAAACAAAATAAAATAGCTATTTATGGCAGGACGATAACGTTTTAGCAAGAAAGTGTTGTGCAGGATATCTGGATAAGAGACAAGGCGTGGGACGAAGGTGGAAATCACACAACTGCGATAAGCGTCTCAGCTAATATTAATGACACATTGTTAAGGCGCTCATGTTACGGTGGATGAAAAGGTAGAACGTGTGGCATGAATAGTAGAGATGTTTAGCATATATTGGTCTGAAGGGAATAGATCACTTGGGGGACCCCAAAGAATATAAATATTACTAAAGTGGATCTCTAAAAAAAAAAGATCAGCAGTAACCGCAAGGACCCCCAGGAATAAACCTCAGCCAGTTCCGTCCGACTAACATCTCAGTGTCCTCCAGGGAACATAAAAATCGAAAACCTGGTATTCCTAATTCATGTTCCGCAGAATATAGAGTGAAATCTCGGAGGAGACAGATAATTGTGACTCAGTGCTCTGTTGGCAAATATTGGAATAGTAAGCTCAGAATACTACGTGTCACTCAACGCTAAATACAATGATCTATTGCAAGAGGCGTAAATACAATAAGGAAATAAACACGAACATTGCCTCCCACAGTCATTGAGAATTCCTAAGTTCAGAAATCCTCAGCCAAAACATGCACACGCCTAAGTGCTTTTCACGTGTAGTGTACTCGGTCTCTCTTGGCGCAATCACGTGACGAGTGCGCCCAGGCAGTGCACCAGGCCAGTTTACCTCAACAGCACACATATCCTTCCGACCTGTCGCTCCGTTCAACAGTCAGTTACAGCAGCCGCCATACTCGCGCGCGCTCTATCTGGTGGGCAGTCGGTGTATTAACGTCACGCGTTTTCTCACGCTTCGGCATTTTTCGTGGTTTGTATCACGATATCAAACATCAATAATTACGTGACTTTTCAAATAATAAACAATAAATTACTCTCATTGCAAAGTAAGTATTAGAAACACAACAGCTGATCAACCTATATTCGTCCTTCTCTTTGCTAAAACAACTTCATATCATGTGCCCCTACATTTCACTTCAATTCTAGTACCATTAGAGTGCTGGTAGTTAGCTTCTCCTTCCCATTTCGTGCCGCTCATTGCCTGTAGTATTCCTCACAGTTACACAAAACCCACAACCTGACAAATAATCGTCCAATAATCAACAAACAAATTAACCGAAGTCCCACATGGATTTTCCATCCCCGCCTACTAAAGGGTATTTTGAGTTGATTATGAATTGGGAAGGAACTGGCAGCAGCATTTTCGTGACGATTCTAAAAAACAGCACATTGGTCAGCAAACATTTCTTCAATTCAGTATTACCAACTGAAAAAAGCACGCGTCTTTATTTTCACCATGTGTGTATGTGTGTGGTGATGTGTGTGGGTGTGTGTGTGTGTAAGTGTGTGTGTGTGTGTGTATGGTGTGTGTGTAGGTGTGTGTGTGTGTATGTGTGTGTATGGTGTGTGTGTGTGTGTGTCTGGTGTGTGTGGTGATGTGTGTGTGTGTAGGTGTGTGTGTGTGTGTGGGTGTATGTATGTGTGTGTGTGTGGGTGTGTGTGTGTGTGTGTGGGTGTGTGTGTGTGTGGGTGTG
>Ga0131853_10009632_pt1 | contig 17682 bp, 7 predicted proteins | sample TergutLab28metaG_FD_92764 | JGI IMG/M metagenome (GOLD analysis project Ga0131853, IMG submission 92764) | Labiotermes labralis P1 segment gut microbial communities from Petit-Saut dam, French Guiana - Lab288 P1 (version 2) (version 2) | ecosystem: Host-associated > Arthropoda: Insects >... | reverse complement strand
GTGGTAATCAACATCATAGTCGCGAGCTCCTGATGATGGGCATAGTAATGCCCGAAACATGTTGAGCCTATAAGAAGTACAATAAAATAACAAGTGGCATCTAGTTGGTTTTTTATTCTTCAGAGTGTAATTATGTTTAGCAGCTGGTGTAACGCTTAAAAAATCCCCTTTTTGCCCAGAAAGTGTATATTAGAATGAGAGAGGCGGTAAGTGTAGAAGGTTCGCTTGTATTTGTGTCTAAAATTAGGCTAATAATAATGACGTGAAAGAAGGATGCAAATCCGCAAGTAACTGTTTTTAGGCGCGTTAGCAGAATTGCGGTAAGTGACTGTTACCTTCGTCATATCTGTCTGTTCGTCTGTCCGTCCACATGAAGCAACTACGCTTCCATTGGACAGATTTCCATAAAATTTGGAACATTTTTCTAAAAGCTGTCGATAACATTCAAGTTTCATTAAAATCTGTCAATAATAGCGGTCACTTTACATGAAGACCAATATATATTTTTTATCATATCTCACTCAAGTCTTCTCAGAATGAGAAATGTTTGAGATAAAATTTGTAGTGAAAATCAAAACACACATTTTGTGTTCAGTAATTGTTTTTCGAAAATCGTGAAGTTTTTGAGACAACGTGGAAAAATATCGTATAGCCAGCAGGCCAGAGATGACAATACGGCGCATGCGCATTGCATGCTGGATACCTAAAGCTACAGACACACATTCAGAATACGTAACATCATTGCTTTTCCACCGCAAAGATGGTGGCACGAGCGCGCCTCAATGTTACGTCATACGCACATTGCCTCCCCCGTTTAATCACTTCTTTGTTGCGACAACTGGCCTTCTCATTATTCAGTCTTCACTCTGCCTTTGTCATGAACCAGTACGTTATTCTTACATCTGCAGTAGAGCGGATTTGAAATAAGGGTTACCACCATAAGGATGTCTCCAGAAGGTATAGAACAGTCTGGTAGGGGCCATGCAGTGGCGTCATGGTCCATGCAAGAAGCCTCGCTGCATGTCCGAATAATAATATTGAAAACAGCAAGACAGGCACGATCAGAATTCGAACTGGGAGGGAGGGGGACCAAAATAGGAACAATAAAAGAAGTTAACAAGACGTGCGTGACGTGTACAGGTACAACCTGCGTGCCTAAACACGTCACAATTTTTTTTTTACAAATGCTGTAATTACATGAATTTCTTACGCAATAGGCACTACACGTGAAATGTCATGCCTTCAATGTTAATACAAATCCAACCAGATGCAACAGTATGCAGATATTTATTTACTGCAAAGTCACTGTACATGTTTCGGGTGTTAAAGCACCCATCATCAGAAGTACTAAAAACTGTAACCGCAGCCTCCGGTACAGGTCATAATACTGGTACAGCTACTTCCCTCCAACGTGACACCCGAAACATGTACAGTGACTTTGCAGTAAATAAATATCTGCATACTGTTGCATCTAGTTGGATTTTTATTAACATTGAATTACGATGCACGGAACCATGAGCTTAAAAAAATGTCATGCCTTCATTCAGCCGTGTCAGAAACCGCATAAATCTGGCACACAAGCAAATAAATACAGGTTACCTGCGTTCAGTAGTTAATAAACTTGCGGTGCTTGCCCAGCCAGACATCCACAGGCCGTCTGATTGTTAACGGTAAAGTGTTCAGTGTCATGCCCTCCCCCCTCCCCCAACTCTGTAATGAGTCAGCTCCCTGTCAGTGTTCGAATTATTTTCGTACCAATTCCATTCAACCATCTGTTTATACAGAATGTGTCCAAAATGTTCGGACAATCTTCAAGAGTGAGTTCATCACACCAGAACAAACGTCCAGAAAATAAGTGTTTTTTTTTAATTATTACCGAAAGATTATATGGAACATAAACAAATTAACTATGTAATATTTTCCCTAAAACTGACATAATACATTGACGGTGAATGTTGCGAACTTAACTGTCGATTTCTTACTGTTTATCAAGTCACAATTTACAACAGATCCTCAAAAGTCTCCCAAATGAATCAACTCACGCAAGGACACTTCTGATGAAGGCCTGTCGCACTCTTTAACATGTCCCGGGGTGGCTGCGAATGGTTAGAAAATGCGCTCGTGGAATGTCTATTTCCATTTTTAATTGGAGCTGAACTCAGTAGGGGTTTTAAGTATCCCCACAGATAAAAAATATAAAGGACTGAAGTCGGGTGAACGTGGGGGCTGCACCTCCAAAAGTAAGTGTCTGCAGACGTATACTGATACGAATTATTTTCCTTTTTTTGGTGTGGTAAACTCACTTCCGACGTTTATCCAAGCATTTTAGATTTTAGATACATCGTGTATTGTTGTCTTCTAGGTTTTTGACGTCGTGTAGATTGGTAATAGTTAACAGATGTTTCGGAAAAACAAGTTGATTCCATTTTCAGTATAGTCTAAGGAGGGCTGGCTTGTCATTTCCTTGTCCTCTAAAGGGAATGCAAACATTTTTTGCTAAAATGTAGAGAAATGGTGGGTATTTTGTTTTCCATCCATAATTATATCTATTTATCTTCTGCCTTTAAGATATGAGAGCATACATACAGAAACGTTACTCAATTATTACACCAACCACTGCACATATATATATATATATAATTTATAAAATTTACACATTAAAACATTAAAAACGCTCCGACAGTTTTCGGTCCTAAGACCATCCTCAGGGAGCTATATCTTCCTTGCTAAAGTCACACTAGTCTAGTGTGACTTTAGCAAGGAAGATATAGTTCTCTGAGGATGGTCTTAGGACCGAAACATGTCGGAGCACTTTTAATGTTTTAACGTGTAAATTTTATAAATTTTATATATGTGCAGTGGTTGGTGTAATAATAGAGTAACTCGACAACATGCACGGTGTAACAATGAAAATACAGAAACGTGTTGCTTTGTTCTAAAGACAAAAGCGCTTGACTCCTTCGAAACGCCCGTGACGACACGGCGTAACATCACAGAAGCCTTCAATCTTTAGCTGGCATAACAACAAATGTTACCAAGCTCCTACTCTGACCCTGCGAAGGGAACGAACAGGTAGCTTCTAAACGTGTTCAAAATAATTGGGCCAAGACGGCCAGGAAACTGGCTGGGTTGAAGAGATATTTTAGAGTAAGAATATATTTTCGGAATGTAAACGAGGAAACATGATGGCGTACCGGGCAGCCATTTCCGCGGGGCTCGGGGCAGAGGAGTCTCAGCACAACCTCCATGCCCCCCTCTGAGGTAAAAATTATTTTCCGTAACCTCACCTGTTAATATTAATGATGACACCATGTTGAACACGGACAGTGTTAAAGAACCTACTGTGCACTTATCCCACGTAAATGTATATTTAACTACGACTCAGCCATTTCGGTCGCGCTGCCTACATGAAATGTGCCTTCCGCTTTCTCATTACAAACGAAAGAGAGCTGATGAGTTGGGAATTGGGAGTGATTTTATACGTACCTCCAAATACCACGTCTCTGTGCAGTCCTACTGACCACTGTGTTACCGAAACTACGAAGGTATAAAAGTCCACTAGGAATTTTCCTGATGAAGGAGCACAAATGTTAGAAAGTGTGAGGAAAATAAACCGAAAAGTTCCTATCTTCGCTCTTCTGAGTTGCTGCATGTCGTACGTTCGTTTTTACCGACGTTTCGGCACGGCGTATCGGTCCCATCGGACAGCTCAATTTAACCACGTACTCAGGGTTCGAAACTCGATCAGGAGGGTTATGGCCAGAAAGTTTTTTTTTTTTTTTTAATCTTGCAACGGCCCCCCAGTAGGCCAGGGCCTCCTCATTATCCAGGCTTCACGATCACACTCAGACACACCCCACTCGCTAGGGCTCCTCTGGACGAGTGATCAGCCCGGCGCAGAGGCCTCTACCTGACAACACACAACACTCACAAGAGACAGACGTTCATGCCCCCGGAGGGATTCGAACCCAAAATCCCAGCAAACGAGAGGCCACAAACCTACGCCTTGGACAGCGCGGCTACTTGGATCGCCAGCCAGAAAGATAAGTAAATTAATACTTTAAGTTAAATCGGGATTTAATTAGAACATCTGGCAGCTAAATTCGAGTGGTTAGACGAAATTCAAAGGAAAAGTAATTACGGGTTTTAGTTGAGTGGCAAGTCAGAGACCGTGAAGGGAAGAAAGACGTTAGCCTATATAAGGATAGGAGAATTTGTTGAAGTTTCTGGTTGCTACGATGTTCGAGATTTGACAGTTCTGGCTCACATACAGTCTGAGGCAGGAGGCTACATCGGCCACGATCCACATCGTTGTTACTGCAGATACAGAGACACCTTAGTTCAATCGTGGAACACGAGGGCAAAATTTCGGGACCCAACAAGATTAATACGTTAGACTTTTTGGAAGAAAGCGTATGGGTGTTGTGGAATTTGGGTATTTCCTCCACCTCCTTCTTCTTCCTGTATGGCGCTTCGGCCCATTTTAGGCGACTTCACGAAATTGCAAAAAGCATATATTATTATTGGGTCTGCAATGAAAAACACTGTGTCAATTACCGTAACAATAGTATATTGAAAACCAAAAGAACGGTATCGAAAGTAGTTGGACTTACCTTTGTTAGTGTATGTACATGAAAAAAAGCTTAACTTTTGATAATGTCTCGCTCATTTCTTCTTAGAATTAGAAATGTTTCAGACAAAAGTTGCAGAGAAAATCAAAACACACAATTTACGTTAGATAATTTTTTTTTAATCGTTCCGTTTTTTTAGATAATGTGGAATAATTTAGTACAGCCGGAGATGCCACAGATGACAATATGGCGCATGCGCATTGCATGCTGGATAACTAAGGCTACAAATACTTATTCAGAATAAGTAATACTTATTGATTTTCCACCTCAAGAATGGTTGCACGAACGCACTTCAAAGTTACGGTATACGTACGTTGCCTGTTTTGTTGGGTCACAGGTTACCCGATTTCCTTCCACCAAAATCCTCCATTACTTTCTGACGCCATCCAGTTCTGTATCTGGAGCACCCACCCATGTACCTCGAGCTTTCCAACGGGGCTTTTTTCCTCAGGAACGTCCTCCCACTACGTTTAGAGGATGCGAGAATCGTCTATCCTTACTAAATGGCCAGCCCATTGTAGTCTCTTCAGACTTAAAACTGTTGACAGCAATCGTATAATATGTAAATCCCCTCATTTTATGTGCTTCTCCGCACACCTTTGGCCTGCGTAGTTCCGAACATTTTTCTGCGAATTTACCTTTTAAAAGAGTCAATGACATCGGTGTGTTCCTGGGATAGAGTCCATGTTTCACTAACATATAAGATAGTACTCAGGGTAAATGTTTTATGTAGCATTACACTAACTCTCCAGCGGAACTGACTACGGGTAAGATAATTTTGAGTTTATTAGTGAACAGAACATTTGAGATTATTTTGGGATTTCAGGTAGCTACAGATGTGTGTTTCATCAGCTAGGGAAGCGTAAACACTTGCTTCTCGGATTTTGCACAAGTCCGACGTGTAGCCAAATGACGTCACTCTTGTGGGTACAGCACAACAACATTTTAACCAGCAATTATGGCGTGTTCGATATACATTGATATCGACCATAAGTGCTAATGTGGTTTTACAGCACTATCCTCAAGGAGTTAACACACTAAGTCCTCTGAAAGCCATTTAAAATATATAAATTACTTTCGTAACGATTGTATATAGCTTATACGTGCATATTTTAAATGGGATTTAGAGGACTTGGTGTATGAACTCCTTCAGGATGGTGCTATAACACCACACAGGTAAGATTATGTTACTAAAATGTTAGGGAAGGAGGGAGAAATGGATTGAACGGTGATTTTCACAGAAGAGGCTAACGAAAGTTCGGATTCAAAACGCAGGGAGTTTCTTGACTACTCGAATAACTATCAGCTGTACAAGGAATATTCTGTCATCTGAGCCTCGGCGTGCTGTAACGTTCATAATACTTGCGCTAGGTGACACTACGCGTTTCAGCGAAAAATTTGTCTTTGAACAAGTGTCTGTTTCATTGAAATGATTACTATACTGCAGGCATGGAAACCGGTTGCATGGTTCAACCCCCTCCATATCTCCCTCCAGTTAACACACCCCCCTCCAGTGTTCTCTTTATTTGCACCTCCATTCAGGCAGCCATTTTTAGGCGCGTTCGCAAAATTGCGCAAGGCGACTATTAGCTACATCATGTCTGTCCATCTGTCCGTCCGCATGGAACAGCTCGGCTCCCACTGGGAGGAGTTTCATGAAATTTGATATCTGAGGATTTTTCGAAAATCTGTCGAGAATATTCAAGTTTCATTAAAATCGGACAAGAATTAAGGGCTCTTTACATGAAGATTAACACATTTTTTAAAATCATATCTCCCTCATTTTCTTTTCAGAATGAGAAATGTTTCGGACAAAAATTGTAGAGAAAATCAAAACACATTTTGTGTTCAGTGACTTTTCGAAAATCGTTTTTGAGAAAATGTGGAAAAATACTGTAGAGCTGGGCCACAGATGACAATTTGGCGCATGCGCATTGCATGCTCGAAACCTCAGGCCACAAACACTCACACTCACACTCACACTCACAATATGTAGTACTTTTCCCTTTTCCACAGCGACCGACAGTGGTTACACGAGCGTCCCTCAGTTTTACGTTATACATACAATGCCTATCTTGTTTCCACATGCATTTCACTGCTCACATGCGCTGTGGTCTTGATAACTTAGGCCACAGGCGGCTGGAGAGGAATACAGCAAAGACCAGAGAGGGGGAGATATTGAGCATCATCCATTGGTTGTCTTACCGTTGCCGCAGTATACCTCAAGTTACGACGCCCCATGCTGAGATGGTCACGCCGCTCGCTGCGGAGACATCTGTACACGTAACGTGGGCGAGGCATGTAGCACGTTCAGACGGTATCAGATATGCACACAAAATAGTAGTCAGGAAACACAGAGGGACGATTCCACCTGATATACAAAAGCGTAGGTCAGGAAATTTTAACATTTCTTGGCCAGGACCCAGATACATCTTGACAGTCAGCTTCTGGAACTACCGTTGTTTTGAATGAAGAATGTATTTGTTTTAAATTACTTTATTGTTGTCTACGAATTAAGTATATTATTGTTGTTTAATAAACATTCAGAAATTATATATATATATATATATATATATATTCCTGTGGCGCTGCGGCCCGACGCTGACCATGGCTTCCTCTTTCTTGAGGTTTCTACATCACACCATCCTCGGTAGGACTCCTCTGGACCAGTGATCAGCCCGTCGCACAGACCTATACTTTACAACACACAACACTCACAATAGATAAGCATCCATGTCCCCGGCGGGATTCGAAACCACAATCCCTGCAACCGAGATTGGCTCTAGACCCACGCCTTAGACCGCGCGGCCACTGGGATGGACAAGAAATTGGATATTGGGTACATAACAATAGCATTAACACACGATTAATAATTTGTTTTCCAGTTGGTACTTAGTAATTTTGCAAAAAACACAACCGTGAGAAAGACGGTGCAAAATTACAACGGTTTTCGGTATATTAATTCAAACCTTGACCTTGTACTAAAGATTTTCAATAGGTGGTATTGTGTCTTAATTCATGCTGTGGCTTCAGTCTGTTTTGAGGCATAGTTCCCGTGACGGTAAGTGCTGAAAATTCTGCTTGACACCAGTAGTTTGCAGAACGGGGCAGTACACGTTTGGGAACCTAATTTTTTTGTAAAATCACAGCGCCATATCATGTTCTTTTGTACCTCGGTAAGCTGGAATTGAAGGCCAGGAAGGCTTGAAATGTCATCAGATAAGCCTTTGACGTCAATGACAAATCATCAGCACACCCAGCTGTACTCATTCACAACCTCCGGGATGTGACGATCGGGGACAAGAGTCAGATCTTCCATACGTTCCACGACAACACAATCTGACGGCAGGAAATTTAATCTATTCTTCTTGCAGATGCAAATTTAATGCCTGTAAAGAAGCAATAATGTTTCCTTCTCTTATTCAACTTCCACATTTTCAGATTTATTTCAAAGCTGTAAACTTCGTTTAGCCCAGCAGTGCACTGAGATACTCAGCTTACTGATTTCGGAAAATGCATCTGAAAGACAGTTTGGTTTTAACACCCAATCGGAAAGCCAGCACATTATGGCTAGAGGATTTTTTTTGACAAAAATATTTCGGCCTAATTACGTAATACCATAACTCCGTGCAAAACCTCTCCTCGTAACACGTCAGAATGATAAAGTTAATGTGTGTAAACGGAGCCAAAATCTCAACATGTCCAGCTAAAAATATATTTGTTCAATGGCCACTTGTTTCTAAATTTATGAACTGAGAAAATCCTTTCATCACAAATCTTCCGGCAGCCTCCTAGAAGATTCTCTCTGTGGACGGAGCAACTAAACATTTTCACCTTGGGATTAATATCCTTCGCTCTGACATGAAAGCCTCGGCGCACTCCAACAATTGCCCCAGCACCATCCGTGACCAGACTGGAACTCTGATTCCTGCCTAGAATTTCTTCACTAAAAATAATAAGTTTACTTAAAAAGGAATTTTTCGCAGCTGTGGTCGTGAACACGGGCCTGTAAAACAGAATGTTTTCTATGTCTGTTGGGCCTGGCTAGTATTATCCATTCAGAGGAGCTCTCGAATCAGCGCACTGCAATCCGTCTCAACACGTGCTTGCTAGAATCCGCCTGTGCGAGAGGAAATTTCAATCTGTTAAAGACATCGATGTACATGCCGACCCACCCCCAACGGAATGTCTTCCATTTTGGTGTCGTGACACACAGATGAAAAACCCCTGTGTAAATGGAGAAGGTAAAGTTCAAGATAAAGATTTCCCTATTCTTAATTAACACAGCCCCATGAATAAATACGGCGTGGAAGCACAGTTCCACGCGTTTTAGCGTCGGGACTAGATGGCGGTGAATGGCTAGCTTCACGCCCCAGCTGACTTATCTTCGATGGAACAGACCCGGTGTAAATTGGGCAGGAGGCTTAGCGGGACCCGGAGTTTGTCTGGTGGCTTTAAGGGGATAAAATCTCTTGCTCCTGTCTGGAACCAAACTGCGATCCCTCGGTCACATAGCTCAATGTCTAGTTGCAATGCCGACTGAGCTACCGGCTAATGCAAAGGAAATATTTGGTTTCCATCTAGAAAACTTCCATATCAGGTCGTTTATGGTAGCAATGGCTGGCAGCCGGTAGATTCCGGATTGTGTATTTGTAGGAGTGGCAGATCTGCAGCCTGGACCGCGCCGTTTCACAGTGAGGAGTGTACACAAGGCAGGCAATTTAGGGAAAACGTAACAATATGGCGCATTCGCGTAATCCTTGTTGCCGTGGTAAAGCAATATGTACTAAGTATTGTGAGTGCCTGTCTCTATCCAGCATGCAAAGCGCATTCACAGTATTATATTGTCATCTGTGGCCTGTTTGGCTGTACCATATTTTCCCGCACGGGATGATTTTCGGAGGGGAGGGGGGATTATTTTACATAAAATGTGTGTTTTGATTTTCTCTACAAATTTTATCTGAAACTTTTCTCACTCTAAGAAGAATTCAGTGAGATATTGTCATCAACGTGCATCGGTCTTCATGTAAAGTGCCCGTTATTCTTGTCAGATTTTAATTAAAATTGGATTTTCTCGACAGATTTTCGAAAAATACTCAGATATCGAATTTAATTAGAATCCATCAAGTGGGAACAGAGTTTTTGTATGCGAGCGGACGGGCGGACAGATAGACGTGATGAAGCTATTTGTCGCTTGTCGCAAGATTACTAAAGCACCTTAAAATGTTGCTGAAATGTGGTCCGGAATAGGCAAACATCAGGTCTGTCTGCTCGCTATAGTTCTAGGGCTACAAAGTTCAAGAAACCGAAATAAGTTCGAACAGAAGGTTCACAAAGGATCACAGCACGGATGAATAATCAAATGGACAATGGAGAGCTACCTTATCGACCCTCAACGAGAAGACTTTTTTTTGTGTGAATTCGTAAACTTTATTTTTGGCGTGTTCGCAATCAAAAGTTGCACAAATATGCCAGCTACCTTCATGACGACAACGTTTCCATCCGCATCAAAGAACCTGAGACTTGCTAAATGCACTTACATTAAAAATGTAAAGTTGGCGTGGGGAAGTTATTAAATTTGTTGACTCCTTCCAACTTCGGTTAGAATAAGATGGAAACAAGGGACACTGTACTCGGTCATCTAGATGCAGTTTTGCTCGCCTACCGATCGTTTCTCGTACAATACTCGCTGACTGCTTATCGAAGCAGGTGACATTTCGAACTGAATTGGGAGAGAATGTAAAAACACATTTAACATTTACGTTAATACATTTCTTTCGTTTGTCTTTCGGTTTTTCGATACGATTCAACATAAGGGAAGGTCACGCCATGATCGTAACGACATTCAACCCTTGGCCAAAAAGCTGGGGCTTAAATTCCGATCACTGCCAAGGATGAATGGGTTTTTAATTCATAGTAACCTTAAAAGCATTCACGTGCGTACAGCGGCCGCAGAGAGTGAACAGTTTAAGGTCCGCTTCACTGATGATCATATGTGAAATTGGACAGTGGCCCAAGGATTTCACTGAAGATACAGTAACTGCCTTAGAGAAGATGCCAATAGCTACAAAATGCAGCGCCACTGCACAATCAGCCTCATGGTAAACACAGCAAAATAGTAGGGAGGAGAGTTAGAAGAAGGATAGAAAGGAAAATTGAGGATGTATCTGTAGAAGATCAGTTTGGATTTAGAAAATGTAAAGGAACTAGGGACGAAACTTGGATACCGAGCATAACATTAGAACGAACTTTGGACATAGAAGAAGAACTGTGTGTTTGCTTCATAAACTGGCATTAGGCATTTGACAGTGTAAACTGGACCAAATTAATGCAGATCCTAAAGAGAACTGGTATCGACCGGTGCAAAAAAAATATTTAACAACGAATTGTACATGGATCAGAGTGTTAAAGTACGACTGGACCAAGGGGAGACGATGAGTATGAAGACTGGAAGATGAGTTAGAAAGGCTGCTGTCTGTCGCCAGTTGTATTCAGCCTGTAGAGCGAGTATCTGACAAAGGAATATCTTGAAGGTTTGCAGACTTCAAAATAGGAGAACAAATACTTTGCAATTTGAAATATGCAGATGAACTTGTGCTACTGGCTAAGGAAGAAATTGTGTTACAGGGCACGATTGAACGGCTAATTGTTATTCGAAGATGCTATAGAACGGAAATGAATGTGGGGATGAAAACTGAGGTAATGAGATTCTCAAGACAACCGTCCCTAATCCGGATTATGATAGGTCAAAAGCAACTGGGGAATGTGAAATATTTCAAATATTTTGGGTAGCATGATAACAAATGATGCAAGATGTACACAGGAAATTAAATCCAGGATTGTCATAGCACAAACCTCATTCAACAAGAATAAGGCCCCTCTTACCAGCGAATTGGCTTAAATTTAAGGAAGAAAATAGTAAAGTGCTATATTTGGATCATAGCATTGTATGGTGCTGAAACTTGGGCACTTTGGACAGTAGATCAGAAATACCTGGAGATTCTTCGAAATGTGGTGCTGGAGAAGGTTGGAGAAGATCAGCTGGACCGATCGTGTGAGAAATAACAAAGTATTACATAGAGTCAAGAAACGAAAGCAATATCCCACATACAATACAAAAAAAGGAAGGCTAACTGACTTGGTCACATCTTGCGTAGGAACTGCCTTCTAAAACACGTTACTGAAGGAAATATAGGAGGGAGGGAAAGACGATGAGAAAGACATAGGCAGATACTGATTACCTTAAAGAAACGAAAAGATACTGTGACTTGGAAAGAGGAAGTGTCAGATTGCAATCTATGGAGAACTCGCTATGGAACAGGCTGTGGGCATGTACAAAAGACTACATGATGGTGATGATGGTGGTGGTGGTGACAACACGTCGATCGCAAAGGAATAATCAGTCCCGTATCCCGCTGCCAATGTTGATACACCTGATCTTCTTCCAGTGGCGCTGTTGAAGTTTCAATTTAGACCATGTCAGTTGTTAAACTGTTGCAGACGTCTCGAAAGACCGTAATGCCTCAGTTCAAGGTCAGTAAGTCTAGTAAAGCGGTCGTTCGGGAGATACAAGCATGGGGCTATGGAGCGCGAAAGAACGATTTGCAATATTTACAAACAGGGAAAGACGTTTCCTACACACCGAGGAAATACACGATTGGCCGAACTTCCAGCCTAATTGTGTAGCACTCCTGTTGTGTATTCAGCAGGTCTTAGATTCAAATCCCGGGGCCTAGACAGGCTACTCTGACCGACATGTCCCGTGAACTTCCATAGTCGTTTTAGGAAACGCACGCAGAGTACGTCAGGTTTGGTCTGTGAATGTGAAGTTGTCCAGTGCACGCGATGAGGGAATAAGGGGGAGTGAAGGTACAACTCCATTCATTCTTGTCGGCATTATGTGGAGACGGCTTCGTTCCATATCATTTGCAATTCATACTTCATTAATCGCCCCAGTATTCATCACTATATTTCCTGAGCTATAGATGCCGTCGCGAAATAGAGAGTGAGAAACGAAACGTCGCTTTCGAACCCTGGCTGGACATTCGCAATTCTGCCAGGGGTGCGACAATTTCCTCAGACCCTCCGGGCGACGCTTCTTCTCACAACCAGACCCATCATTCAAAACCGTATTCTTTCGCCTATACCGCTGGTACACAGCCAACAATAATATACAGTCGGCGCGTCGTGTAACTTGATGCCACTATCCGCGTGTCTTTTTGCAATAAGAAAGAGGCCGCTATCAGCTTATCGTGTCTGCGGTTAATGTCATAGTTCCAAAGTACAACACATTTATTTTGTTCCAATACTTACAGAGCTAACCATGGCCATTTTTAATCAAACTACGACGTCGGGTTGCTAGCACTGCTGCTTCGCGTTAGGAAATCCCACAATTCAAATCTCATCCTGCAGATCGCGTGTCCGAGGTTACTCAGCAACCCCAGGCAGACCCCAGAAAGCTTATCACCTAAATTACGGACCGTTCAGTTTCACTTTATCTCCATTTCGTTCCTCGCTAAATCATCAACAAATATATACATAGTATGCGTCCATCGTGCGAAGTCATCCGTTAGCACATGGCAGTTGCTGAAGTGATCAATGAATTTCTGCGTTTAAAAAACGTGAAGGTTCATTACCGTGTACACAAAAGCACAGGTGAGCCAGTACAACTCAGTATGTCTTCCATTAAATCCAAGCAGCATTGTCATTCTCAAAAGAAAACGGCCGCTTAGCTACTCAAAATACGCCATGTCTCTTACGGAACTCGAGGGTGCATTACCGTGATCACAAAACCCCAACAATCAACAATATCCTGTGTCAGATGAATATAGTCCAACCCTCATCCTGCTTCCCTTAAGATCCATTTTAATATTATCTCCCATTCATCCACAGGTCATCCAAGTGGCGTTTTAAATTTTCATAAATAATATTTAATATCCTATTTCTACCCGAATTATCAGTGGCGCAGTACTTTCGTCTGTGAACCTGAAGACAGCATGTACTGTGCTGTGCCACAACGTCGACAGCCACTGTGCCACAGTCCTAAACCCACAATATGGACATTCGTTACCATATCTTGCAATGACGCTGTGAACACGCGATACCTCTCAGGCAACACACAGACATCACCCACAAACACATTCATAACACTTTCTTTGTTTACGTCTTCCAGCATTCGCATTGACGTCACCGCCGGGTTACCGGATTTATTTTCTCAGTGACTGTATTTAAAGTAATTGCACCAAAAGCTTTAAATATGTCGACTGATAATAAATATGCAAGCGATTTTCCAGTACGCAATATGCTACATTGCGTAATGTCAGATATGGTACGGTACAGTGAGACCTGTTTTGGAAATGATTCGTTAACTGTCCTGCATCATGACTGGGTGGGTACTTCTCATGGTCTGTTATGATACTTCTGAACAAGACTTACCCAGCGATAATGACATACTATTGCATTGCAATACATAGCTGCTTGTCCATTTTTCATTTACAAAACAATTTGCACTGGTACTTCCAACAAGCAAGGAGACGTAATGCAACAACAACAATAATAATAATAGTGGAAAAGTACACAACATATTTCACGGGCGAAATAATATTACATGTAACACATATTGTAAATACAGAACAGCTGCAACACTATATACCCTAGAAATGGGTTGTTTCAGGTATATAATTATAAATACCCTGCATAAAGGTGATAACAGGGATAATAATAATAATACAGGGTAGATAAAGTCTGCATATAATTAGGCTACATTTAAAAAGTTCTGAACAAATAGCAGTGGCTGTGACTATAAACACTGGTAAGAACATAGACCAGTTGAAACAAGTCAGGATAACCAGTCCACTGGAAGCAATGGGATCATAAGCAACGGTACGAACACACAGAGGGACCAGGTGAAACACGCCCAAATAACCCAGTCACTGGTACCAAGAGATACAGAGCGGACCTTTTACGGACGAATGTTTGTGTAAGGCCTAGCAACAGCAGCAGCGGCTGCAGGAGTAGTAGTGGTAGTGGTAGTGGTAGTAGTAGTAGTAGTAATAGTAGAAAAAGAGCGAGTTATGTTCCCTAATGACAGGCAAATCTTTACAGTTCGACTGTACCTCCTCGGTATTTTAAAGTAGGTTTCAGGCACTACGCCAAGCCTGGAATTGACTACTAGGCTAATTAGACCATTCGCCGTCATGTTTTCTAGATCGCTGGGCCTCAAGAACACACGACCCAAGGTTCTGCCGGACAGCGACACACAACATGTACATATCCCTGCACAGACGGCAACCCTGCCTCTGCGTGGGTTCCAATTTGAACAAAAGGGCTGTGGGGGTTGTGCGGTCTGCTAACAGCTCCACCACCGCTTTAATATGTCTTGAAGCTCTTCTGTTCCACTTGACAGAAGTTCACTCAATAGGGCTTGGACTGGCGACAACCGTTACAGACCTTCCAAATGTTCAGGTGCTCCTGTACCAAATGGGTCCTGATGACTTCTTTACCCACAACAAAGCGGATGCCAGCAGTATGGTGTGAAGGCCTAACATGTGATGTAGTGAAGAATGGAAGTTCATGTAACCATCAACCTTCAGTGCATGCCTTACCGATCAAAGTATTGTAGAACTCTACTTATCCGTATTACGTGAGACGGCGAGCCATCCGGATATGCAGAAAATCCGGATAATTGGATTTTACTTTGAAAATAAGCTACATTGGCAGTTAGAAGTTCGGTTGCTACTATTTACAGTATGTCCCTGCGTATAAACCTTTCGACTACTCCTGATTTGAAGTTCTAGAAGCCATCACACTGTGCTGAACTTGATCCGGTAACCGGTAATTTCAAAGAAAGCAAGTTTTGTAGAATTCTCGACAAATGTACCCGAAGGGCCAAGCCGATCTGGATAACTGGCGTTCCGGATAACCAGCGTCCGGATAATTGGAGTTCTACGCTATAGCTCTATTAGACACACCGATCAACTCCTCACTATGTAGCTTTCTCCACTTCCCTGTTACCTCGTCCCTTTCAGGCCCAAACATTCTCCTCAGCACCCTATTCTCAAACACCCTCAGCTGAACCTTTACCCTGCTAACGTGAAGAATATGGTGAGCTCCTAATAATGCCGTGGGCCGGGTAGCTCAGACAGTATAGCGACTGACTCCGGGCTGGACGGTCCGGGATCGAATCCCGGTGGGAACGAGATTTTCCGCCCGTCCAGACCGTCCCTGGGGCCCACCCAGCCTCCTGTAAAATGGGTACCAGGTCTTTCCCGGGGGTAAAGTGCGGCCGGGGCGTGCTGCTGACCACTCACCCCCTTCTAGTGCCGCGGTCATGGAAGATTAGAGCTATACCTCTACCCACCATCTGGGCCACACCGGGCCTATAACGGAAAGACTTTACCTAATAATGCCAGCAAATGGCAGATGGGAATTAACTCAGCATTTAGAGGGTTAAGTTCCTCCCTCAATATTGGTGACAGACCAAATTTCACACCCATACAAAACAACAGGCAAAATTATAGTTCTGTAGCGAACTACTGTAAACTGGGGAAATCGCAATTCGAGCAGTCTGAAGCTCTGTTGCTTTATAAGGGTGATGAAGTCAGGAAGGATGACGCATACCACATGCGAAGGATGATAACCGCACACGCCATTTTAGTCTAAAAACCTAAAGGAAAACCAGCATTTCAGAGATTAAAGGTAAATGGGGATAATATTAAAGTAGATTTTAAATGAATAGGGCGTGGTGGTATTGACTGAATTCTGGCTACGGCTGCGAACCAGTGGCGTACCCTTGTGAACATGGCAATGAAAAATGTACTCAATTTATTGCACCATGCAAATGTACAATATTAACTATATGTAAATATTACAGACAATCTGCGACATGTGTCGGTAGCAAAAATGCAAGAAATGGAAAAACTTTTAAAAAATGGCAATGAACATCCGGATTCCATAAAATGCGGGGAGTTTCTTGACCAGTTAAGTCACAGGTAGATTATCAAGGCCCAATTTGCACCATTTAGAAAGCTAGCGTACAGTAAACTCTGACGAGATTAGACCTGCTATCAACTCTTCGACGTACGTCACACACGTACTTTGACCTTTCTTCGTGTGATACTGCGTTAAAGCGTACAGTAGCTCTTTCAAACAGTACTAATTTCTCTTCGTTTATCGAAACTGATTAGTGAAATTAGACAATAAATTTGCAAGTAATGTCGTAGAAAAAACAAACATTTAGAGCATGGACTTGCACTTCAGTGTCAATGGCGGCACATTGAGTGAAGGGACGTCCTTCAAGACGTTAATAAAACACAAACAAACAAACAACTGACAGCAACACCAGCTGGTAGGGAGCACTCTCAGTAGCAATATCTATTGTGTCATTCGTTAGTAAGTAATGTTTAATGAAATCATTTTCATTCCACGCAAGTTATTTTAATGCTAAAATTTATATGTTTTTGTGTTTACGTGTCCCAAGGCAGTAGGTGTAAAGAAATGGGCCAACTTTGTCTGTCTGTCTGTCTGTTCGTTGTAGAGAGTTAGAAATATTAACAGAAGCATAATGATATCGGAAATGTTGGACAGAAAGTGGTCAGTGTATGAAGACGAAGTATGAATGAATGAATGCAAAAGGGAAAAGAAAAAGCAAAGTGTGTTCAGTTCAATAGTGTATACGATCATACAGATCACAGTGTATCTAGTTCAATAATCCTTACAATCACACAAGTCACAATGTACTTCTTTCAGGAGTCCCTACGATCATTCTGACCACAATATACATACCTAGGTTAACAGTTCGCAGTATATTTATCTAGTTCGACAGTCCATATGATCATACACATCGCAATATACGTATCTAGTTCAACAGTCCATACGATCATGCACATCGCAATACACGTATCTAGTTCAACAGTCCATACGATCATAAACATCGCAATATACATCTCTAGTTCAACAGTCCATACGATCATACACATCGCAATATACGTATCTAGTTCAACAGTCCATACGATCATGCACATCGCAATATACGTATCTAGTTCAACAGTCC
>Ga0131853_10009631_pt1 | contig 17683 bp, 18 predicted proteins | sample TergutLab28metaG_FD_92764 | JGI IMG/M metagenome (GOLD analysis project Ga0131853, IMG submission 92764) | Labiotermes labralis P1 segment gut microbial communities from Petit-Saut dam, French Guiana - Lab288 P1 (version 2) (version 2) | ecosystem: Host-associated > Arthropoda: Insects >... | reverse complement strand
ATGGTTACAACAATTCACTCCCACGAGACTCGACCATTTATCATTTGTACATCGATTGTTACAGACAATCTGTGAATTAAACAAATGCTGTAAATCACAGGAACTTACCCTGCTTATATAGCGGGTGTACTCGCATCCTTTTACAATATTGCCCCCTTGCATAGGAGGGCTTCACATTGCTAAAACTTCCTCCTCTATCTTAGAAAATTTCAATAGGAAGGCTGAAACATTTGTAATCGAAACTTTTCAGTTCCGAATAGTGGAACGGCAGGAATATGAAGCTTTCCCTGACTATTCCAACTATGAAATTACGTTCGAGGATGTTACACTTGCTTTTTCAGTTACAATTATAGATGTTTCTACATTTTATGGTGAGCCTGTATATTGTGGATCTAGATCTAACATCAATTTCTCTGAATTTATTTGGGAATATATGTGTTGTTTTGCTGCCAAATCATATTCAATAGTGTGTGTTCGTTTCAACACACCTACGGTCCTATACTTAGAGCATCATAGGTCTAATAGTGAAGGTTGGGAATCTTTAGTCCTATGCAATAACTGTGTGAAGGATATTCTAAATATACTAAAGCCTATGGTGGGAAACTGTACCTCAGACCCCTCGTGTAGATGCAATGTATGCCTACGGCAGCCCCCATCACTCAGAAATTTATCATCCCACACAGTTTTCCATTACACTTTCAATTTATCAGATTTTATACTGACTGACAGAACATTGTACCACCAGTATTTGTATGCTGTGGAATCGCAGGAAATTTCAGAGGAAAGGTTAGTTCCGGATACAAATTATACATTAGGATTCTTGAAATGTTTCTTTGTACTGGATAAACGCTGTGGTACCAGTAAACGTTTTCACCAAGATTTGTAAGCCCTTCAGAACGCCACTGTTACACGACACATATGAGGTACTTTGGGGACGAAAAGGAAGCTATTACGTCATTGTATGACGACATTGATATTTGGTGGTGCTATTTCTGTAATAGGCCGTTGTTCAAGACAAGGGACTCTCTCTTCTATGGAGCAATACACATGTAACCTGTATTTCATTTCAATTTGTTGTAACCTGCACATAGGAGATACATAATAATAATATTCATTTGACTCTACTCGTGCAGTTAAATGCACCAGTATCGAAATTTGGGTATGTCTTCTTTCATAACAATAGAAAATGAAAAAAGGTATTTTACTCTATAACTATGTTGTAAACCTGCACATAATAATATTCATTTGCCTCTACTCGTGCAGTTAAATTCACTAGTATCGAAATTTGGGTAAGATTTCATTCATAACAATAGAAAATGTAATATATATATATATAACTGTGTAAAGAATATATATATGTGTGTGTGTACTTTTAGTGTTCTTACATATCCTGAATCTTACATCCCAAGAGAGATAACTCTCCTTTTATGTAATCGCGTGTCTTTATTTAAAAAAAAAGTTGGTTAAAGCGGAAAGATTCGAACCTAGAATCGTTCAATTATGAGTCCGGAATCTTACCGATTCAGCCAACACTTTTCAAGAAAACACAACAGACATATAAGGCGTACTTTAAAAAACTAACGCCCTGGTAAACAAATGAATCACTAACTTTTTTAAAAAAAAAACACGTAAAGCAAGTCTTATACTGACGCATATGCATTAATTGCCACATGTGTCAAAATGATTCAAATTAAATAATCCCTTCTTACACTTAATACATAGCTCCGAGACGCGTTCTGCTAACGCGTCTACCTCCATTTCGTGAATGCAGAACTTTCCTATCACATCACCCTATTGAAGATGTGTTTTCTACGCCAACATCTTCGAACACGCTCACGCTTCCAATCTCTACGCCTGCTTTTACTACAAGTCTTACGAGGGCACTTTACCAGACTGCACGGGGAGAGGCAAACAAACACCGATCCTGAATGCAGCGTCGCTTCATACACTACAAGTCACGCGATCTTCTTATTGCGTAGAGAGGCCTATGGAGGTATTCCTAAAAGATTGTACGGGGACGGGCATGCTACCAAACTGTAAGGCGACATTTTTTGACTACAAGACTCTACGGGGGACACACACACACACACGCACGCTACCGAAAATTTTACGGGTTTTTTCTTTTACTACAAGACTATACGAGGGCCACACACACACACACACACACACACACTACCAGACTGCACGTCGGCGGCGGGTGTGGTTGGGCAACCACCCCAATGATGACTGCTTTATTCACCGCCGAAAACCGATCATTTTAAATATTATAATTTTAACTTATTACACTCTTACATTCACTGTGACTTAGACCACAATTGCTCCAAACTCCACAAGTCACACGATCTAAATTTTTTTCCACCGGGAGGGAAATTTTCACTCGCCGCAGTGAAATTTTCCCTCCTCAACATACATTTCCTCGGGGAGGAAAATTTCCTATCCGAAGATGGAAATTTTCCCTCCTCGCAGTTGGCAACCTTGCTTAGTTTAAAATCTCCCGCCGGAGGGGACGAAGTCACGTGACCAGGGACGTGGAGGGGGAACTTTTATTCTTGAAGAAATCTTTACCTTCCCTGGGTTAAATCTACCCATATACTACTTACCTGATATACGCTGCTGCTACAATTATGACACAAACAATGCATGAGCGTAATAAATGAAACAAAGTAGAAGAGATGTTATGTTTTGGAAATTATGAATGCAGAAACAGATAAGTAGCTGGACAAAAGATTTATCAATAATCGTTGAAAATGAAACACGCTCTGATTATGTAAAATATAATAGGAAAAAGAGGAAGATTTTAAAAATATATAGAGTGACAAAGGCTAGGGAATTTGCACAGTTGACAGAAACTTTGAAGCAGAAAATGCAAGCAAATTCCCACAGAATTAAAAGTTATGAAAAAAGGGAAAGACAATAAAGTAAAAAAAAACTGTTTAAAGAATATATTAAAAATTTTACATAATATTGCGCATGAAGATTTTAGAGGCCACAGAACCTCCCACTATTTCAGAAACATTGACTTAATGCAAGTCACTATGGGGAGAAGGAGCACAGCATAATGAAAGAGCAGAATGGATAAGAAGGGAACAGGAAGAGAAAGTTAGTCATATGGGTTGGATGTTATAGATATTAAGGAAATTACTTCATATTTGTCTAAAGCTCACAATTGGAAATTTCCAGGAACTGATCAAATGCAAAATTAGTGGCTCAAAGCTTTCCCAGTTACTCACAGGCATATTACAAAAATTTCAATGCTATAATAGAGGAACCGGGGAAGAAACCTAATTGCCTGACCGCAGGAATAACTTACTTGAAACCAAAATCAGGAAAGATCAAGGAAATCAGAATCTACAAACCTAACGCCTGCTTAACGACCATGTACAAAACCCTAAAATGAATAATAGCTAAATTAATCTCCAACCATTTGGAAGAGCAGAGCTTACTACCAGCAGAGCAAAAAGGATATCAACCTGGAAGTAAAGGTTGCAAAGTTCAGTTAATGATATCAAAGGCAGTATATGAGGACTACAGGAGAAGAAAAAAGAAATGAAGGAGAGCCGAATTGTTTACCAGAAAGCATTTGATTTCGTTCCACATAGCAGGGTGGAAAAGTCAATAGAATTTGAAGGAATGAAAAGAAAATTATTAGATTTTCTAAATGTCTAGTGGAAATGTAAAACAAACATGTTTTAAAAAACAAAACGGGAAGTAATGGAATCACAACCCATCCATATACAAAGAAGGTTTATGACAGAGGGACTCTCTTTTGGTATTATTTATTTGTAATGAAGTAATTCAATTAAAAAACGAGTCGAACAGAGCTGATTGTGAGTATCAAGTACATGGAACTGAGAGGAAAATAAGTTACCTATTTTATATGAATGACAAGAAATTATTAGGTACATATGAAAATGAGTTTTAGAACGAAATGTTAAATGTGCTAACAATTAGTAATGGTATGAATATGAATTTTGGTTTAGAAAAATGTGCAAGTGTATGTTTAACAAGAGGTTGTGTTCAATGAAAAATACATGCAGGAAGCACAATTGACAATGACATTAAAACATGGCCCTAGAAAAGCATATATGTATTTAGGTATAGAAGAGAGTTGTGATATACAGCATAAGAAAGGGACAGAAAAGCTGGAGAAGGAATACTTGAGGACATTGAAACTATATTTGCGTACAGAATGAAGTACAAAGTATAAATTCCAAGCAATTGGAATATTGGCAGTACCAATACTTAGATAGAATTTTGGAATCGTTAAATCGCACCAAGAAGAACTGCTAAAACAATACCTAAAAACATGGAAAATACTAACCATTCATGGACAGCATCACACAAAAGCAGATTAAATCACTTTTATGTCCCTGGAAAACAAGGAGGAAGTGTTATGATGCAGTTAGAAGCAGCATACGCAGTAGAAATTACAAAATTGACGGAATATATAGATAGGACGGAAGACACTATAATAGTGGTTGTCAGAACACAGCAACATAACACCGACTCTGTAACTTCAAAGAGAGCTGGACGACTGAAGACAGAAATACAGAAATAAGCGGGAAATGTATAGGAGAGCATAGCGGAGAAAACGAAGGAATGATGGCAATGCAAGACGATGCATAGAAAATTCCCACGTAAATTAGAAGAAAAGCTGGTGGACATTGAACAGTCATATCGCTGACTAAAATTTGGTGACATCAAGGGATAAACAGAAAGTACAGTATTGTCTACTCAAGATCAAGAAATTAGTACAAAGTATTTTAAGAATAAAATTTTGAATCTAAAATTGATAGTAAAACCGGGAATGTAAACAATGTGAAGAATCTATTTACCACTTAACTTTGGGATGTCCTATTTTGGCAAAGAACAAATATTTAATGAGACATGATAAAGTTTGTACACATTTGCACTTCCAAATATGCAAAGCGTAATATATTGAGCATACAGACAAATGGTTCACAACCATGAAAAAACCAGTTGTGAAGAGGAAGATGTTAAAGTGTTGTGGAATCAAGCAGTACGTACACACAGAGAAGATACAGCAAATAGGCCAGATATAAAAATTAAAAACATAAAAGAGAAAACATTCACACTGATAGATGTGGCAATAAACGCACACAGAAATACTGTACAAAAGGAAGCGGAAAATAAATTAAAACACAAGAGAATTCGTATAGAATTACAACGAATGTGGAACCTGAAATGAACGATTGTACCAGTAGTAATTGGTACCAGTAGAATAGTAACGAGAAAATTAAAGGAAAATTTGAGAACTATACCAGGAAAACACTCGATAGATTCACTAAAATAGACATGTTTAATTGGAACATCACACATAATACGGAAAGTACTGCAGGGTGAAGCTTGAAAACAGAACGGTGGTGATCACCGCTGGTTCAAGATGCGTACCAGGAAGAAATGCCTGTGACAAGATGCATACATATTGTATAATTATAGTAATGTGTATGGGACAGGTAGTACCATTGTACGGGATTTACCCTGCACTTGTCCACACCATCCCAGGAGGGCAGGAGTGCAACTTAAGGCACCAGACATTCACATCCCTGCAAAAAGAACATCCGTGCATAGTGAGTGAATACATCCGACCAGAGTTGAGCCTGTTTAAACGGAACACGACGGATCTAGAAAGGTATACCTCGAGAATATATCCCCTTGTCCAAGGTGTAAAATACCGTGCCGAGGGACTAGAAATGCTTCTGCGGTTGAGATAATAACCCGAGAAATTTGAGCTCTTAGAATTGGCGACCGTCAGATTAAAGCAGTCTTACTGATACAGGCGGAGATATACTGCAGTGGAGAGAAGACATTCCTAGCTACTCGTTGGACAGCGATGATGATTAGAAAACAAAATTGTGATACACAAGCAGGGAGAAAGAAAGAGCAGACGTTCTCTGACGGCATTGAAATGTACCCGGAAATTGGAAACTCAACACAGACCATCTCAAAGTCCATTTCACATCGGAAACGGGCAAGAAAATTGAAAGTATCTTAATAAACCGAATACGATTGAGCCGAGATGAGATGAAGTAAATGGTGTGGTGTTTCTCATACATTAATGAAATGACATTAAGTCAGAACTACATGGAATTATATAAATTATGGAGAGAGAGGAAACCAATGGCGAGAATAAGTCTGGAAGCAAAGGTGTTGTTGAAACCGAATAAATGTATATTTAAGCTCAGAAATTAACGGCTTTTGAAATTGACGAGATAGGAGAAAATATTAGACTCCAAATAGGAAAATCGTCAGAAGATTACGCAACCGAGGTGAATAGGGACATGATGAATGCAAATGGTATAGAACACCATAAGAGAGACAAGAAAATGAAAATACTGGATGAGTTAAAGAACAGATTAGTAAACATCCAAGCGTCAAAGAAGAGCAGCACACAGTTAAGAATAAAGTATAGGAAGACATTCAATTAATGTGGCTTCAGATGAGGCTCCTACAAATATGTGAAAGAGAGAAGATGCTAAGATTGAAAACAAACAGTAAATTGATAGTGATTCAAGAAGAAATAGATGGTGTAAATGAAGAAATTTAGAAGAGGATGAAATGAATATGCCATATAAAGATCTACCTGATATACGCTGCTGCCACAATTATGACCCGAACAATTAATGAGCCTAATAAAGAAGCAAAAGTAGAAGAGATGTTAGGTTTTGGAATGTATGAATGCAGTAACAAATAAGCAGCTGGACAAAAGAGTTATCAATAATCGTTGAACCTGGAACAGACTTTGATAATATAAACTTTAATAGGAAACAGAGGAAAATTTTTAAAATATATAGAGTGACAATGGCTACGGAATTTGCACAGTTGACAGAATCTTTGAAGCAGAAAATGCATGCAAAAATTCAAAGAAATAAAAGGTATGAAAGAAGGGAAACCCAGTATAGTCAGAAAAAATTTTTGAAGAAAATATTAAAAATTTTACTTAATCTTGCGCATGAAGAATTTAGAGGAACAGAGAACTTCCCTCTATATCAGAAACAGTGACTTAATGAAGTCACTATGAGGAGAAGGAATACAGCATAATGAAAGAGCGGAATGTATAAGAAGGTAACAGGAAAGAAAGTTAGAAATATGGGTTGGAAGCTTATATAGATTATGGAAATTACTTCATATTTGTCTAAAACTCACAATTGGAAATCTCCAGGAAATGATCATATACAAAATTACTGGCTTAAATCTTTCCCAGCTATTCACAGGCATATCAAAATAAATTCAAAACTATAACAGAGGAAACGGAGAAGACACCTAATTCTCTGTGTGCAAGAATAACTTACTTGATGCCAAAATCAGGAGATAGCAAGAAAGTCTGAAACTACCGACCTAACACATGCTTTACAATCATGTATAAATCCCTAACAGGAATAATAGCAAAAGATTTTCCAACCATTTGGAAGAGCAGAGCTTACTACCAGCAGAGCAAAAAGATGTCAAACTGGAAATAAATTTTGCAAGGATCAGTTAATGATATCAAAGATAATATGTGAGGACTGCAGGAGAAGATAAAAGAACTTAAGTATGGCCTGGATTGATTACCAGAATTCATTTGATAGCGTTCCAAATAGCTGGGTGGAAATGTCAATAGAATTTGTAGGAATAAACAGAATATTTGTTAGTTTATTAAAGCATCTATGGAGAAATGGAATAAGAACTTTAAAAAAAAAAAAGGAAGTAATGCAGTCACAACCCATTCAGATAGGAAAGGAATATTCCAGGGGGACTCTTTTACGGCATTATACTTTTGACTTGAGTTAATTCCATTAAAATCAAGAAGAACAAATCCGATTTTGGGTATCATGTACAAGGAATGGAGAGGAAAATAATTCAACTTTTACATATGGATGACCTGAAACTGTTAGGTAGAAATGAAAAAGATTTGGAGAAATAAATGGAAATGTGCAAACTATTAGTTAAGTATTGAATATCAATTTTGGGTTAGAAAAATATGCGAGAATATGTTTAAAAAATTTAGTGTCCAAAAAAAATGCGTGTAGGAAGCACATTTGACAATGACATGAAAACCTGTACCCGAGGAAAACATATAAGTATTTAGGTATAGAATGGTGTTTTGATATACAGCATAAGTTAGAGAAAGAAAAGCTGGAGATGGAATACTTGAGGAAATTGGGTTTAGTTTTGTGTACAGAATGAAGTGCTAAGTATAAAATCCAAGCAATTGGAAAATTGGCAGTACCAGTACTTAGATAAAATTTTGGAAACGTTAAATCGCACCAAGAAGAACTGCTAATACTAGAAAGGGAAACAAGCAAACTACAAACAATTCATGGACAGAATCACCCAAAAGCAGATGTAGATCGCTTGTATGTATCTAGAGAACAGGGAGGAAGTTGCTTGATGCAGTTAGAATCAGTCCACGCAGTATAAATTACAGAATTGGCGGAATATGTAGATACGAAGGAAGGCACATAATACAGATTGTCAGAACACACCAACACAGCGCCGACTCAGTAGTGTCACAGAGAGCTAGACGCCTGAAGACAGAATTACAGAAAGAAATAAGAAAATTATAGGACAGTATAGCGAAGAAAACGAAAGAAAGATGGCAAGGTAAGAGGATGCTTGGACAATTCCCACGTAACTTAGACGTAAAGCTGGTGGACATTGAACAATCATATCGCTGGCTAAAATCTGGTGACATCAAGGGAGAAACAGAAAGTAAAATAATGGCAGCTCAAGACCAAGCAATTAGAATAAACAATATTTAAGAATAAAATTTGAAGCAAGAATTTGAGACTGAATGCCGGTTATGTAAGCAAAAAGAAGAACCTATTCACCACTTAACTTCGGGATGTCCCATTTAGCAAAGAACGAATATTTAATGAGACACGATAAAGTTTGTACACATTTGCACTACTCAATATGTAAAGCGTTAGGCATTGAAAATAGAGACAATTTGTATACACACATGCCTAAGCCAGTGTGGGAAGAGAGAAATGTTACAGTGTTGTGGAATCAAGCAGTACGTACAGACAGAGAAGTTACAGCAAATAGGACAGGTGTAATAATTAAAATTTTTTAACATACACACTGGTAGATGTGGCAATACCCGCAGACAGAAAAGTTTTGCAAAAAGTAGCGGAAAAACAATTTAAAATAAAAGAGGTTTTGTATAGAGGTACAACGAATGTGGAACATGAACTGTACGATTGTACCAGTAATAATTTATGCCAGTAGAATAGTAACTAGAAGTTTAAAGATTTATTTGGAAACTATACTAGGAAAACACTCGAAAGATTCACTAAAAAGCACCTATACTTGGAACATCACACATAATACAGAAAGTACTGCAATGTGAAGTTTCACTCCTGAGCGACGGGATCAGCATTGTTTCAAGAGAATTACCAGGAAGAAATGACTGTGAAAGGAGACATACATATTGTATAATAATATTAATAAAATTGATATTAATTATAAGAGCTCAATGGTTATGAGATTGGTAGTACTTGTGTAAAGGTTTGAAATTGCACTGCTCCTCTCCAGCCCAGGTGTATTTCAGTGTAAATTGGGGCACCAGCCACTCACATTCCTCCAAAAAAGCCCGTTGGTACGTTGTGAGTAACTACATCTGAACAGAGGTGAGCCTGTTTAAACGGAACACGGAGGATCTAGAGGACTAAATCTCTAGAAAAAATCTCCAAGTCCAAGGTGTACATTACCGTTCCGAGAGACTAAATGTGCATCTGCGTTAGAGATTAATACCGAGAACGGTGAACTCTGATAAGAGTCGAACATCGGTTTTAAGCAGTCTTAGAACTGCTGTTGGGGCTATATTGCAGTGGAGAGAAGACATTCCTAGCTACTCGTGTGACAGCGATGAAGTTTAAAAAAAAATTTAATACACAAATAGGAAGAAGGGCATGTAGAGTTCCACTGACAGCACTGAAAAATTTGGCAACCGGAACGAGGAAACTCAACACGGAACATCTCAATGTCCATCTCACATCGGAAACGATCAAGAAAATGAATAGGTACTGACCAAAAAATGCATTGGAACGAGAAGAGAAGAAGGAAATAGTGTGGTGATTAACATACATTAAAGAAATTATATTAAGGCAGAACTACAAGTAAGTATATAAACTATGAAGAGAGAGGAAACCAGTGGCGAGAATTAATCTGGATACTCAGGCGTTGTTGAACCAGAAGAACTCTATTTTAAAAGCTCAGAAATTAACGGTTGTTGAAATTGATTAAATAAGAGAAATTATTAGATTTCAAATAGGAGAGGACACAGAAGATTACACAAACGAGGTGAATAGCGACAGAATGGATGCAAATGGTATAGAATACCAGAAGAGAGAAAAAAAGAAAATGAAAACAATTACTTTGGTGAAGAACAGATTAATACAAACCCAAGGTTCGAAGGAGAGCAGCACACAGTTCAGAATGAACCTAAGGAAGACCTTCAAATAATGCGGCATAAGCTTAGGCTCCTACAAATATCTGAAAGGGATAAGATGCCAAGATAAAGAACAAAGAGTAATTTGCTACAGATTCAAGAAGAAATAAATGGGGTAATTGAAGAACTTTTATAAGAGGATGAAATGTATATAACAGATAAAAAAAATCATGATTTACGTTGCAACCATAATTGTGACACAAACTTTGAATGTGCCTAATAAAGAAGCAAAAATACAAGATAATTTAGGTTTTGGAAAATAAGATTGCAGAAACAGGAGAGCAGCTGGAGAAATGAGCTATCAATATTAGCTGAAACTGGAATAGGCTTTGATAATATAAAGCTTAATAGGAAAAGAGCAAAATTTTCAAATTTATAGAGTGACAAATGTTAGGGATATTGCACAGTGGACAGAAACTTTGAAGATTTAAGTGCAAGCAAATTCCCAAAAAAATAGAAAGTATGAAAAAAGGAAATACAGAATATACAGAATAATTTTTTAGAAGACAATAAAAAATTTCAGAGAAACTTGTGCCTAAGGTTACAGAGGCCAGAGAAACTCCCTCTTTGGCAGAAAGAGAGATTTACTGGAAGTCACCTTGGGGAGAAGAAGCAAAGAAAAATGAAAGTGCAGAATATTTAAAAGGGAACAGGAAAGGTAAGTTAGTCATATGGGTTGGATGCCTATACAGATTAGGGAAATGACTTCATATTTGTCTAAAACGCACAAGTGGAAATCTCCAGGAAATGATCAAATACAAAATTACTGGCTTAAAGCTTTCCCAGCTATTCACAGGTATATTACAAAGAAATTAAATGCTATAATAGAGGAACCGGAGAAAACACCCTACTGGCTGACAGCAGGAATAAGTTACTTGATACCAAAATCAGGAGAGAGCAAGGACGTCAGACATTACCGACCTATCACATGCTTAAGGACATTGTACAAATCCTTAGCTAACAGAATATCCACACAATTGGAAGAACAGAGCTTACTACAGGCAGAGCAAAATGGATGTCACCTAGGAAGGAAATGTTGGAAGGGTCTGTTAATGATATCAAAGAGAATATATGAGGAATGCAGGAGAAGAAACAGGAAATTAATTATAGCCTGGATTGATTACCAGAAATCATTTGCTAGCGTTCCACATAGCTGGATGGAAAAGTCAATAGAATTGGTAGAAATGAACAGTAAAATTTTTAGATTTTGTGAACTGTCTATGGAGAAATAGAAAAGAAGGATTTAATTAAAAACGAATAAGGAAATAATGCAGTCACAACCTATTCAGGTACGAAGTCGAATATTCCATGGGGACGCTTTTCCGTCGATATTCTTTCTCATTGTAATAATTCCACTAACAAACGCGTTGAATAGAGCTGATTGTGTGTAACAAGGCCATGGTACTGAGAGGAAAGAAGGTAACAATTCTATATAGATGATCTGAAAATGGTAGGAAGAAAAGAAATAAGTTGGAGAACGAAATTAAATTTGTGCAAACAATTAGTAAAGATATGAATATGAATTTTGGTTTAGAAAAATGTGCAAGAATATGCTTAAAAACAGGTAGTGCTCATAGCAAAATGGATGTAGGAAGCACATTTGACAATGGTATTAAAGAACTGGACCCTAGAAAAGCATATGTGTATTTAAGTATAGTTGAGAGTGTTGGAGAGCATATGTATGAGAAAGAAAAGGTGAAGAAGAAGAACTAGAACGCAAAACAATGAAACTACTAACCATTCATGGACAGCATCACCCAAAAGCTCATTTACATCGCTTGTATGTCGCTAGAAAACAGGGAGGAAGAATTTGATGATTTTAGAATTCGCCCACGCAGAAGAAACTACAAAATATGCGGAATACGTAGATAGGAAGGAAGACCCACTAATACAGGTTTTCAGAACACACCAACACAACACCGACTCAGTAGTATCACAGAGAGCTAGACGCCTGAAGACAGAAGTACAGAAAGAAATGAGAAATCTAAAGGACAGTATGGCGGGGAAAAGGAAAGGAAAATGACAAGGCAAGAGGATTAATGGACAATTCCCACGTAAATTAGACGAAACGCTGGTGGACATTGAACAGTCATATCGCAGTCTAAAATATGCTGACATCAAGTGAGAAATAGAATGTAAAATAGTGGCAGCCCAAGACCAAGCAATTAGTAGAAAATATATTGAGAATAAAATTTTGAAAAAGAAATTGAGAATAAATGCAGCTTATGTAAGCAACATGAAGAAACTATTCACCACTTAACTTCGGGATGTTCCATTTTAGCAAAGAACGAATATTTATTGGGACATGATAATATTTGTACACATTTGCACTAGTCAATATGCAAACCTAATGTATTGAAAATACGGACAAATGGTACACACACATGCCCAATAGAGTGTGTGAAGAGGGAAATGTTACAGTGTTCTGGAATCAAGCAGTACGTGCAGACAGAGAAGTTAGAGCAAATAGGCCAGATATACTAATTAAAACAAAAAAGAGAAAACATGTACACTGATAGAATTAGCAATACTCGCAGACAGAATTTTTGTGCAAAAGAAGCGGAAAAAAGTAAAAGTACAAGAGTTTGTGTCCAGAGATTAAACGAATTTGGAACCTGAAATTTACGATTGTACCTGAAATAATTGGAGCCACTGGAATAGTAACGAAAATAATAAAGTAAAATTTCAGATCTATACCAGGAAAACACTCAATGGATTCACTAAAACACAGCTATACTTGGAATATCACACATAATACGGAAAGTACTGCAAAGTGAAACTTGAAGCGTGGGTGGTGGAAATCACCTCTGGTTCAAAATAATTACCAGGATGAAATTCCTCTGACAGGAGACATTCATAATGTATAATAATAAGAGTAATAAATATGAGTGATTTAGTACATTTGTAAAGGGTTGACCCTGCACTGATCCTCACCATCCCAGGTGTACAACTTACTGTACCAGCTACTTACATCCCTGCATAAAATACCGTTACTGCGTAGTGAGTAACTGCATCCGAACAGAGGTGAGCCTGTTTAAACGGAACACGGCGGTTCTAGAAAATTAACCCTCGAGAAAAAATCACCTAGTCCAAGGTGTACAATACCGTTCCGAGAGACCAAGTGTGCGTCTGCGGTGGTGAGGATGATACCGAGGACGGTGAACTCTGAGAAGTGGTGAGCCTCAGATTCAAGCAGCCTTACTTCGGCAGGCGGAGATATACTGCAGTGGACAGAAGACATTCCTAGCTACTCGTGTGACAGCGATGAAGATTAGAAAACAAAATTTTATTACACAACCAGGAAAAAGGAAAGAAGAGAGGTCCTCTGACAGCACTGAAGAGTATGTCATCCGGAACGAGGACACTCACACGGACCATCTCAAATTCCACCTCACATTAGAAACGGGCAAGAAAATTGAAAGGAACTGAACAAACGAATCCGAGGGGAACGAGAGTAGTTCAAGAATGTGGTGTGGTGTTTGACATACATAAAAGAAATGATATGAAGGCCGAACTACAAGGAGGTATTTAAATTATGGAGAGAGAGGAATCTACTGGCGAGAATTTATCTGGAAGCAAAGACATTGTTGAACTAGAAGAAATATATTTTAAAAGCTCAGGTTGTTGAAATTGACGAGGTAAGAGAAAATATTAGACTTCAAATAGGAGAAGCCACGGAAGATTACACAAACGAGGTGAATAGAGACAGCACGGATGCAAATAGTATAGAATACCACAAGTGAGATAAAATAAAATGAAAACACTGAATGTGGTGAAGGACAGATTAATAAACACACAAGCGCCGAAGGAGAACAACACACAGTTAAGAATGAACCAAAGGAAGACCTTCAAATAATGTGCCATAAGGTGAGGCTCCTAAAATATCTGAAAGGGAGAAGATGCCAATTTTAATAACAAAGAGTAATTTGCTACAGATTCAAGAAGAACTTTTAGAAGAGGATGAAATTAATATAACAGATATAAAAAACCTGATATACGCTGCAGCCATAATTAGGAAAAACAACAAGAATTTTCAAATATATAGAGTGAAAATATTAGGGATTTTGCACAGTTGACCGAAACTTTGAAGAGGTAATTGCAAGCAAAAGCCCAAAATATTAGAAAGTATGAAAAAACTATACCCAGTTCGGTTAGAATAAGTTGTTTAAGGAGAACAATAAAAAATTTACAGAAACTTGGACATGAAGTTCATAGAGACCAGAGAAGCTCCATCTATGGCAGGAAAAGTGATTTCCTGGAAATCACTATGGGGATAAGAAGGACAGCAAAATAAAAAGCAGAATGATGAAGAGCGGAAGAGGAAAGTTAGGTTGGTCATATTAGTTGGATGCCTATATAGATTACGGAAATTATTTCATGTTTGTCTAAAGCTCACAATTGGAAATCTCCAGGAAATGATCAAATACAAATTTACTGGCTTAAAGCTTTCCAAGCTACTCACAGGCATATTACAAAAAAATTCCATGCTATAATAGAGGAACCGGAGAATACACCTGAATGGATGACCGCAGGAATATCTTACATGATATGGAAATCAGGAGAGAGCAATTTAGTCAGAAAATACCGACCTATCGCATGCTTAACAAACATGTACGAAACCCAAACAGGAATAATCGCTAAAAGAATCTCCACACATTTGGAAGAGCAGAGCTCTCTACCAGCTGAGCAAAAATGATTTCACACTGGAAGTAAAGTTTGCAAGAATCAGTTAATGATATAAATGAAAATATATGAGGACTGCAGGGGAAGAAACTGCATCTTAAGTATAGCCTTGATTGATTACCAGAGAGCATTTGATAGCGTTCCACATAGCTGGGTGGTAATGTCAATAGGTTTGGTAGGAGTGAAGTGTAAATTTGTTAGATTTTGTAAATTGTCAATGGATAAATGGAACACAAGTCTTATTTTAAAAACCAAACAGGAAGTAATGCATTCAAACCCATTCTGTTAGGAAGAGGAATATTCCAGTGGGACTCTCTTTCAGCAATAAATTTTGCTTTGCATTAATTCCATTAACAAACCTCTTAAACAGAGCTGATATTGTGTATCAAGTACATGGAACTGAGAGGAAAATAAGTTAACTATTGTATATGAATGACCTGAAGTTGTTGGATAGAAATGAAAATGAGTTGGAGAACAAAATGTAAATTGTGCAAACAATTAGTAAAAATATGAATATGAATTTTGGTTCAGGAAAATGTGCCAGAAGATGTTTAAATAGAGGCTGTGTTCAAAGCAAAATTCATGTAGGAAGCACATTTCACAATGATATTAAGAAACTGAACACGAGAAAACTTATAAGTATTTAGGTATTGAGAAGAATTCTGATATACAGGATAATAACGAGAAAGAAAAGCTGAAGAAGGAATACTTGAGGAGATTGAGGCTAGTTTTCTTTCGGAATTAAGTGCAAAGGTGTAATCCAAGTAATTGGATCGTCGGCAGTTCCAGTATTTAGATATAGTTTTGGAATCGTTAACAGGCACCAAGAAGAACTGCAAAAACTAGAACGGAAAACAAGGAAACTACTAGCCATTCATGGACTGCATCACACAAAAGCAGGTTTAGATTGTTTCAATGTTCCTAAAACACCGGGAGGAAGTCGTTTGATGCAGTTAGTAACAGCCCACTCAGTTCAAATTACATAGTTGACAGAATATATAGATAGGGAGGAAGAGCCACTAATAAGGTTGTCACAGCACACCAACACAACACCGACTCAGTATTGTTACAGAGAGCTAGACGTCTGAAGACAGAAATACAGAAAGAAACGAGAAGAGTACTTTATTTGAAACATTAAATTAATACGGAAAGTACTGAATTGTGAAGCTCGAAGCCTGAGCGGTGGTAATCACCGTTGGTTTAAGATATGTACCAGGAAGAAATGCCTGTGACAGGAAACATACTATGGTAAAATAATGATAAAGTGTATGGGAGATGAATTACCTTTGGAAGGGTTTGACATTGCACTGTTCCAAATTAACCCGGGTGTGAAGCAGTACAACTTGAGGCACCAGACACTCACATCCCTGCAAAAAGACCGTCTGTGCGTAGTGAGTAATTACTTCCGGCAAGAGGTGAGGCTGTTTAAACGGATCACGGAGTATCTAAAAGAGTAATCTTCGAAAAAAATATTCCCTTAGACCAAGGTGTTGTGTTGGTTTTGTACTTATGTTACCTCTGGTGTCTATTTGTCTTATTTTAGTTTGTAAGAAAATATTAAACAACAATATAGAATCAGAATCAAATTCTCCTCTTAAACTACTGATATGAAAATTATCAATCTTTCCATTAACTCTTTCAACTACTGCTCGTGTGTTTTGCACTGTCATCTTGATTAGTTACATCAATTTGCTTGGGAATTCTATTGGTATCATATTCTCTATTATTTTGATTCTATAAACACAAAACGAATTTTTAATGGAATTATTTTAAACTAACTGCGTATAATAAACTTAAACAAATTGAATTTCACACGAGCATAAAATTCAAAGGAAATTGTAGGCCCTAATTATGGAATAGGTTAGAAATGAAACAAAATAAAAAAGAGTAAATAATGGTCACTGAAATTGTTAGAAGACTTTAAGGAAACAAAATGCAAATCACTTATCACTACCTGGCCAAAAAACATTTCAAACATATAATGGTGACCAATAAACATGATACACTACATAACAGATACCAAATCATTATAAAAAAATTAAAAAAATATCCAAAACTATAATTCAACAATACTAAAAACTAAGAAATGCAAAATAAATGCAGTAAGAGATAGAAAAACCCTGAGAGAGAAGGTTGATAATTTTATACAGAATATTAATATTAAAAAAAAACTAAACAAAGAACCACCTGATAAATTGAAAAATACAAATCGAAAAAACAATCGAAAACGCAAATGAATAGCTAAACGATCATACAAAAATCTAACAAAACTAAAACCGATAGCTCCAAAACTTAATATATTACCATAAACACACAAGGAAAACGAAACAATTCGAAAGGTAATAAACAAAACACAAGCCCATCATAAATATATCGAAGCACTTATACACAAAATTCTTAAATTATTTTGGCCAACAACACTTTTATAATACGGAAAATCACAAATTATTTTAGAAGTAATAAAAAGAATGTAAATGAATAAACAAATAAGAATATTCGACATTGACATGAATGACTTCTATGTCAAATTACAAATACATAATATAT
>Ga0131853_10009630_pt1 | contig 17684 bp, 11 predicted proteins | sample TergutLab28metaG_FD_92764 | JGI IMG/M metagenome (GOLD analysis project Ga0131853, IMG submission 92764) | Labiotermes labralis P1 segment gut microbial communities from Petit-Saut dam, French Guiana - Lab288 P1 (version 2) (version 2) | ecosystem: Host-associated > Arthropoda: Insects >... | reverse complement strand
GGGAAAGAGACCACTGGGGAGACCTAGGCATAGATGGGTGGATAATATTAGGATGGATCTCCAGGAGGTGGGATGTGGGTATGTGGACTGGATTGGGTTGGCCCAGGATAGGGACAGGTGGTGTACGCTTGTGAGTACGGTAATGAACCTTCGGGTTCCATAAAATGCGGGGAATTTCTTGACTAGCTGCAAACCAGTTAGCTCCTCAAGAAGGACTCTGCACCATGGAGTAAGTAAGTAAGTAATCGATAAGCTGAACTACTGACAAAGTGTGTCATTTCCTCATTTTACACAATGTCCCCTTTTTCAAAGTTACGATCGCATAAAATTACAAAAGTTTCTAAGCTATCGAAATTACAAATGTACATTACAAATTTGCATTGCAGATGTGCATTATGGTGTGGCTATTTCGGGTGTCACGTTGTATCGACTGAACAATTCGGTACCTTGCACTGCCTCTCGTGTGAACTGAGTCACACTTATTTTATTCCTCAGCACATAATGCAAAGCTGTGTTAGTCTTCGTGTACAAATTAGGTCTCAGCTCACAGCATTTAGGACCACCAGTCTACAGATATATCACTAATGAAACAGCAATTTGTCATAACCTACCAATACACAGTTTTACAGGAGGGGGAAAAAAAAACTTTCTAGGTCCTTAAGAGACCAACATTTCAGCGTCTTTTGTTTTAGGGAAAGTATAAGGACAAGTACTTATTTGAATAAAGGTAGACAAACTTAATGACACTTGCTTTATTATGTCAGTTTGCTGCTCAAAATGTTTCGGATGTTCAGCCTGCACTCGGATACCACATCACCAACAGCCAATCCCGCTACAAAACACCAACACGCCTCAAGTCAGCACATTACAGCCTACACAATAACACATGAAGTAGTCATGAGCTCCTGAAGATGGATGTATTAACATCTGAAACATGTTGAGCAGCAAATTGACATAATAAAGCAAGTGTCATCAAGTTGGTCTACCTTTATTCAAATATCAAGATGATGCACGGTCCCATACACATAAGATACAAGCTACTTACTTCCTTGTGGACACAATATTTTGCCTGAAAGTGTGTTTTTAACCCAACTGCATAGTAATGAGGGAATTGTGTGGGTTATGACAAATTGCCGTTTCATGAGCTACATATTGACATTGTTATGTTATGAGATTTACCTTCTGCTATTATATCATGCGCTGGAACTCTTCTGTGATCAGAAATACCACCTTGTAATCTGTCTTGATTGCCAAAGTTGAGGAAACGAAACAGCATCAACAGATTATTACATTCTCCACTGCTCAATAATGTGCTGCAGTCTGTACTGAAAGTAAATCTGTGCTTTCTGGCGCCAACATCACACCACAGCTCATCATAACATACAAAATTCCAATCGACCACCATCAGCCATTATAACAACTCCTAACAATCCTCAGCATTAATGTACTGAGAAGTGGAAGTCTGGTGTTCGGACACATCAATGCTGTTGAATGCAAGTTGGGCCCCTTGAGGACATCAAATAGCTTAATCAATAGTAAGCAAACACCACCGACTGCAGGTGAGCAAAGAGCAGGGAAATCGAGTTCTGTGCCTTAGAAGGGACGGTTTTAACCCCAACGGTTTCCATAAGCACTACCTCATCTTACATGCTGTCATCTATTGTGGCTATCCTACCATACTGTGCTTGCAGGAAACCCACACATTAAACCTGCCTTGATTTTAAGGCCTGCAGTTAGGACCATCTTAGCAGTGACAGGTCTAGTAACAGGACAACCATCTCAATCAGCTGCACCTGTTCTGCTCCGCTTATCCATTGATCCCCACCACAGGTTGTCCCAGTATGATTACAGCTACCATACATCTCAGTTACTCTTTGTAACGTTTATTTCCCGCCTTCAGTGCCAATAGTTGCAGCTGATGTGACTGGTCTTTTATCTCAGGTATCCCTGCAGTTCATTCTGCTAGGCAGTTTAAATGAAAAATATGTAGTGCTTACAGGTGATAGAGACAGAATGGTTGCCGGGGATGTGCCAGTTTGGATCTTGTCCTGCTGAACGCAGGAGCTGGGAGCTTTGTTCTGGAGCTAGGCTTCTGCAGTACAGGACTGGCAGTCCAATTTGAATTGCCTGTTTTGTCACTGGCCACTACCTTGTGAAGATACATATTTCTTCCTTTCACCCAGCTCCACCTCCATCAGAACTGGTTTATCAGTTACGGTGAATGGGATGGTTTCTTTCTGTCAGATACTTCTCTGTACCGGGTATTCACAACAGTGGATTTTATGGTTAGATTATATGTCAAAGAGGATCATCTCAGCCACAGCAGGTAGCATTTCCTGCAAGGTCTAAACAATGGCAAAAATGCTTGTTGAGCATTGACAGATGTATAAATGAGTTGGCAGAAGTGTCTCCACATCTAGAGTACAATTGATCCCAGGTAGTCTGAATATAGTTTGCTGTCCAGCCAGGTCTGTCTAAAATGAACTTCTTTATTCATTTGCTTTCCAATGTAGGCTTTCCTGGAGCAGTTAAATAAAAACACTGGTGCCATTGAAGACACATCGTCCATCATTGGCCAGTTTGGAGTCGGTTTCTACTCGACCTTCATGGTTGCAGATAAGGTTGAGGTGTTCACTCAGTCAAGTGAGAAGAAGGAAAGTCCTGGCTACAGGTGGAGTTCTGATGGGTGCGTAGTTCCCATTCTGATGCATTATTTATGTGTTACTGCAGCTTGAGTGAGAGAACTCAGTGAGAGGGATGTAGTATGGTAGGAACCGAAGAGGTAATTTACTTCCTTTTAAGTTTACATTTTTTGTTGTATAATGTGCTGTTTGCAAATTTCTTAAGTTTTTGGCGCTGTGGTGACAGTGAAGCAGTATTTGCATAGTGTGGATTTCTGAATTATGACACCACGTTGTCTGTGGGCTGGGTAGTCGGTATAGCGACTGACTATGGCCTGGATGGTCCGAGATCGAATCCTGGTGGTGACGAGATTTTCCGCCCATCCAGACCGGCCCTGGGGCCCACCCAGCCTCCTGTAAAACAGATACCGGGTCTTTCCCCGGGGTAAAGTGCAGCCGAGCGTGCTGCCGACCACTCACCCCCTTCTAGTGACGTGGTCATGGAAGAGTAGAGCTATACCTCTACCCACCCTCTGGGACATATTAGGCCTGTAATGGGAAAACTTTACCTTTTTTTAAGCACCATGTGGTCTGGTAGGTGAGTATGTAATGCCACCATGTAGACTGAAGGTTATACACTGCCATGACCTAGAATACCACAGGACATTCACTCCTTTTTACTGTCAGCTAGGGCATGTAATTTCTTGTCCTTGTGTAATTATGTTCTTCAGATTTAAAGTCAAATTGATACACTATTTCTGCATGTTTAATCTTCATATTTTGTTTGTACCATCTTCTTCCTTCAGCATTCACTGAATGTGGTCTCTCTCTAGCAGTCAAGTATCTCCATATATCTGTGTTCCCAAAGCTACACCTGTACATTTTTCCTCCCATGTTCATTCTGCATAACATTTTTCCTAACTTGCTATCCCCATCTTGATCTTGGTCTGCTTCTTGGGCATATTACCTTTAATTGTATTTCAGGTTCTGTCATCTTAACCTTTTGGCGCCGGAATTTTTTTTAAAATTTTAGCACACCTGTATATAAAATGTGAATAATACAGGAACCAAATGCCTTAGAATTATGAAACAAACTGCATTTTGAAGAGAAAGAAACAGAGAGTATATACCATGTTTAAAATATTCAGTACCTGTATTTGTTGAATAAATATATAAAACGCAACTTTAGAGTTAGCGGTGTGGTACGACCACTATAGTTGATATTAGGCGTCAATAGGTTAAACATGCCCACACCATTTTTTATTTTTTCCAAGTAATTTTAATGCTTTCTTTGAATTATAATTATTTTAATTTCATGTTCCCTCTGTTGTGGTTTTCTTCCTATACTTCTTGAAATAGTCACACACTGTAATGATGGTACCTTACCAAGAGCTACTGAATTCTTTGTAACATTTACTGTACATGTGAAAATGGTTGAGGTGGCCAGCACTATGGCTCAAGAAGTGCTATATCAATGGCTCTGAATTTGAAATATACATATCCAAGGGGGCACTGAAATGTGTTACTGGGGTATGTGTGGAGAGGTTCTTGGATATGAAGGTGGTATGTTCCTTTGAAACATTTGGATATGTTAAATTACACACTGTGTTACGTAATGTCCCAGAAGACCAGAATCATCAGTGTCAGTGCTGTGAAAACATCAAATCTCGTAACGAAGTGCTGGATTGTGGGAAAATGTGTGCAGGTTTTATGTGAGGCAGGATGGGTTGTTTGTGACAGTATTATAAATGCAGCCAGTAAGGAGTCACTGAGCCAACTGAACTGCTGTAAGTTATCAGTGCTTACAGAACATGGAGTCATACTGAATCTGCCTTAACATCTGTTCCTTGTTGTTTGCAGGACAGGAACATACGAAATTCAAGAAGCTGAAGGTGTACAGCCTGGAACAAAGATTATTCTGCATTTAAAGCAAGACAGTCGGGAGTTTAGTGATGAAGAAACAGTCAGTGGTATGTTGTTACACTGTTCGGTGATGATACACTTGTTACACATTGATGAGGATACAGTCAGCAGTATGTCGTTACACAGTTCAGTGTTGATACAGTCAGCAGTACATTCTTACACAGTTCAGTGATGAGGATACAGTCAGCAGTACATTGTTACACAGTTCTGTGATAAGGATACAGTTAGCAGTACATTGTTACACAGTTTAGTGATGAGAATACCATTAGCAGTAAGTTGTTACACAGTTCAATGATGAGGATACAGTCAGCAGTACATTGTTACACAGTTCAGTGAAGAGGATACGGTCAGCAGTACATAGTTACACAGTTCAGTGATGAGGATACGGTCAGCAGTACATTGTTATACAGTTCAGTGATGAGAATACCATCAGCAGTACTTTGTTACACAGTTCAGTGATGAGGATACAGTCAGCACTACATTGTTACACAGTTCAATGATGAGAATACCATCAGCAGTACATTGTTACGCAGTTTGCTGATGATATGGTCAGCAGTACGTTGTTACACAGTTCAGTGATGAGGATACAGTCAGCACTACATTGTTACACAGTTCAATGATGGGAATACCATCAGCAGTATGTTGGTACACAGTTCAGTGATGAGGATGCAGTCAGCACTACATTGTTACTCAGTGTTCAGAATTTGTTCCTTTGATGGAAAAATGATATTGTATATGATCTAACCACTCTAAACAAAATTGTATGTGTAATAACAGAATTTTCGAATGTGTTCCCAGACATGAGATCCTGTAGTCTTGTATGTAGGTGACAATGTTTTGTAGCAACCTGCTACCCCTATATTCAGGGACATCTTGTTACTCCCTCCATCTCCCAAAGTAGTATCCTAGCTTGAAGGTGGGAGCAGCAGTGTGGTTTACTGAAACACCGGTACCTTTGTAGAAGTCCACAGTGTTGTGATTCCAGTCGGCTGTGGTTGTAATAAACAGCACCATGAGACCCTCTACTCTCAAACAATCTGTTTATGGAAAAAAAGCTGTGCATAAAGTGGAATTCTGGCATTAAAATATGATGTACATAAGAGTTTATGAACATGAAATGTAATGTAATGTGCCAGAGCAGAAGCTATTGTTTATTTAAATTCACTGCCATGAAGTGCACTCAAATTTGAATGTTAAATTGTGGTATTGGTCTGTACATATCTAACTGTGATCCAGGGATATTTCAGTGTCCTAGTTTCATCCACCAACCAAGAATTCCTTGAACTTGCAGCATTTCTTGGCATCCCAGATTGCTTACCATTGGGACCATAAAATAGAATTAGTTGTACATGTTTGCACAAAGGTGTTTTGAGCACTGAGACAGATTAGATTTGAATGTGGACACTCAAGTACCTACTCAGCAGTTTTGCTTTTGTGTTCTGCTGCTAAGTGTATATCTATTTGCTAACATATAATGACATTTGGCAGTTATAAGCCTTTAAAAAATGTGGGTTTGTTTGCATGGAAATACATTGCTTGAAATCTCAAAATGTAAGAAAGGAATATCAGTTATTACTTTACGTGAATTTGTGTCTTACAGGCATAATAAAGAAGTACAGCAACTTTGTTGGATCCCCCATCTTTCTGAATGGTAAACGAGCAAACACAATACAGGTCAGTAATTCAGTTCTTTGATAATTTCTGTGTATTTATGTAAATCATTGCAGATTGCAGAAGCCAAGTTGCCTGTGTATATTTTGGAGCTGTTTTTTCTGTCATTTTGTGACTCCATTTGGGATGATAAGATTTGGATGGAATCCTTATTCAAGTACTGTCTGAACTTGAGCTCTTCTGGCAGAATTTTTCTGGTGGTGTAGAACGGGCAGAGATTTCCAATTTCCCTGTAAGCCCTTGCTGCTTTGTCTGTCAGTATCACAATATATAGGGGTGCTGATAAGTCCTTAGCCCGACCAGGAAGGAAGCAAGCTACATTCCCCACGTTTTATGGAACTTGGAGGTTCATTACCACATTCACAAGAGTCCACCACCTGTCCCTATTGTAGCCAAATCAACCCATTCCCCTGCCCATCACACTTTTGACAGGCACAGCTTGTTTCCTTCCTGGTCGGGCTAAGGACTTGCCAGCACCCTGGTACAGTAGCTAAAACACTGAAAGTAAGGAATTAAAATTCTCAGATATACTTTAAAAAATGTGGATTGAGGATCCAAATTACATTTGAAAAATCTACAGCGATACTTGCACATCTCTTGAACAGATTTAATATTGGCAATAGCACAGAGTAACATTTCGTTGTCTTTGGATGTTTTCTGTTGTGACCATGGTAGGAAACAGGAAGGTGCGTTGTTATGGATACTAAATAGAATGTTCCAGGTAGGAGCTGCAGCCTGAGGATAGTATTTTATGTTATGCTTATTCTCTTCATATAGTTTACTCATTTTTAGTTGGTACCCTTAGAATACTATTGTAGAGATGTGTTTGGTGTGATGTGGTTCTTTTCCTTGCCTGTCTTGAACAGTGACTCATAAGCACATTGTGGGCTGATTAAAGAATTGTTACTTGTTACGGTTATATGTCATTTTCTTAATGATTTAATCCAAATGGAAGTTGATAACATTTTAAACCTGCTTTCTGCATTAGTCATGAGAGCAGCTGGTTGTCACATTTGAGTGTGGCCATTATCAGGTGTCTGCCCCAGTAGCAAAGATGGTGCTGCTTAAATAACAGGTTAGATTTGTTTGCATTTAGCATTAATTTGTTATATTGTTCTTAATTCATTCCAATATACTCTTTCAGCCCCTCTGGGTAATGGATGCCAAAGTTGTGTCTCCTGAAATGCATGATGAGTTTTACAGATTTGTTGGCAATTCATATGACAGACCCCGCTTCACCCTGCACTACAAGACTGATGCCCCGCTGACACTGCAGGCACTGCTGTACTTCCCTGAGGGGAAGCCAGGTATGCAACAGGAAGATGCATAGATGTTTAGTTGAGTTATCAGTTCTTGTAGTATGAGATGCTTTGTTACTGGGTATTTGTTACCTATCTTGCCTGCTGAGATTGTGGGTTTGAATCCCACCAGGGGGCATGGATGTCTGTCTGTTGTGAGTGTTGTGTGTTGTGAGGTAGAGGTCTCTGTGACGTGCTGATCACGCGTCCAGAGGAATCCTACCGAATGTGATGCGTTGTTGTGTGTGATCTAGAAACCTCAAGAATGAGGAGACCATGGCCCACATTGGGCCACAGTGCCATGGGGGGGGGGGGGGGGAATTTTCAAGACAGTTGGTTGTTCTTTTTTCATAATTTTCAATTTAAGACCCTTTTGGGTGGGATAACCTTTTTGCCTTGAAATGTCAGGAACCAAGTGCTCAGTGATACAGCATCACATCCAAAATTATCTGATACCACATCCACACTGCCACTGAAATCTTAACACTTAATGTGTAGATGTCTTACACTTGCAGTAGCTCACAGTAATGTAAAATACTTCATATATGATCAGGAAAGGTAAAGCAATCCATGGCTATTAGGACTGCAGGAGGTTGAGACTCCTGGATTTCAAGATAGTTGGCACATGAAGGTGGTAAGATTGTCAGTCCTACGCACCGGTCCCCTTTAGCCCCAGGAAATATTCCTGGTACTCATTTCCGTTAGGGGCTGTGTCATCCCCAGGGCCATAGTGCGACTGCGAGGATGTTGATGAAAAATTCCAATGACACCATCGGGAATTGGACTGGCAACCTCTATGTAGTATTTATAGTAAATTTCATTCTACCACTTTGACAAGTTTCTTTACACTTTAGTAAAAGAAGAATAAGCTAGTTATGAAAATCCGGTTTTCTGGCTGACGTCACATAGATTGTTTTGTAGGTACCTGCATTTCAGAGGAGCTTACCACATGGATCATCACTGTAGTCCAAGAAGAGCAAGCCTTGCAGAGAAAAAGTGACTTTTGCATAGAGAAAGAAAATGATAGCAGTAGGCCAGTGGGAGTTGTGGTAGGTGTAGAGATAATGGACCCATAGTTGGAACACGTGTGTGGTAGGTGAAACGATGTGACAGAAGTCAGGTGATAGGGGGCAGAGGAGCTTGGAGGGTAGGAATTGAAGACAGGCAGTCGGGAAAGCCAAGGGTCAAACAGGAAGTAGACTAGTAGCTGATTCATGACAACCAGGCATTAGTGATTGCTGTGTGTTTGGATGGGGAGGTGTTGCGTTATCCTGTAGGAGGTTGTAGAGGATTTCCATGCTCTGCTCAAGACCAGGCCATGTTGTTGGGTTGGACCTGAGTCTCAGGTGCCTCCCTGATATTACAGTCACTAACAGATTTTATTGATAGGATACTGGAGGCATTGTTCATTGTGAACCCATTCTCTGCCACTGCTGACTTTCTGAGGCGGATATGCCTATGGTGCTGTTCCTCTCTAGTGTCAGTAGACAAATCAGTCTGCCCAATATAGACTGAAAGGGAACATTGTATACATGAAGATTCTTCAGTCCTGGGTTTCCCAGAAACTGGAGACCGTCATAGGTGACAAGCCTTGTTCATTGATACAAAGAAGTTATAATATAAATACAATGTGTCAGTCAGTAACACAACACTTTATTTTATATACAATAAAAATAGTATATTGTCAGGGTGACATGTTTCGACCTTTATTAGGTCATCTTCAGGCCCTCTGAGAAAACAGATCCAAGAGCTATCTATATTTCAATACATTTGGGATCCCAAATGCATTGAAATACAGATATCTCTTGGATCTGTTTTCTCAGAGGGCCTGAAGATGACCTAATAAAGGTCGAGACATGTCACCCTGACAATATACTATTTTTATTGTACATAAAGTAAAGTGTTGTGTTATTGACTGACATGTTGTATTTATATGTTATAACACTTCGGGATGGAAAATATAAAAAAAAAAAAAGAAAAAAAATTATAAAATACATACAAGACAGCAGTTCTTATGCATTCATGCACTATTATTCAATTATCATTAAAACTGTACACTAGTGGGAAGAGTTTTTGGGCATACATATGTTTTCAATTTTAGCAGCAGGCGGAACAAAAGCCCCGTGACTTTGATATTTGTAAAATAATAAAAAAATATGCTTACAATATTCTCCTTTTTGATTGAACGTCCAAATCGCAGAGGCAGGTCAAGTTTCCAGCCAGTCTCTTTGTGTAATGTGTGAGTGGCTCTTGTGTAATGTATGAGTGGCTCTTGTACCTCACATAGAGAATGTTAAAAGTTCTGTATGCTGTTCTTATTGCAGGTTTATTTGAGCTGAGTCGTGACACAGATCTTGGTGTAGCTTTATACAGTCGTAGAGTACTCATCAAGAGCAAGACAGATAACATCCTACCAAAGTGGCTGCGTTTTGTCAAAGGTAAGTCTCAAGGTAATCCTTCAGTGTGGAGCCCTGAGAATGTCCACAAAGTGGAGATGAAATTTAAATGCCCTTAGATACTGTTCCTGTATTGTGATTGTGAGTGGGATTTAAATGCCTCCATGTTGAAGGTTTACACATTTGAACTTAGGTGGGTAACTGTGCACAGTTGTGAGGTGATTACGAACAGGGTCCTGCCACAGTACCTTTGCTGTGTTCAGGATTAATCTAAGGCAAGGAGCAAGGATAGCATAGCTTAGTGATTAAGCTACAGGCTGGACATTCCCAGGATCGTATACTGCAGACCACGATATTTATCTTCACCAAAATGTCCACATCCATTTTGGGGCCCACCAAGCCTCCTGTTCAGTGGGTACTGGCTATCTTTCCATGGGGTAAAGTGATGGGGCAGGAGGCTGACCTCTCACCTCCATCTAGTGTTCAGATTAAGATGGGGTGGAGCTGTATCTACACAATTCTATGTGCCGTCGTGGCATGCAGAACGAGAACTTTACGTTTACCTTTAACTTTTCAGTCTCAAGGTGACGTCTAAACCAAGGATGTTGTATGACACGTAGCACAATTGTAGCGTGACATACAACACAACATGCAACACCACAACAGTACTTTCAGAATCAAGGACAGTGAAATGGATTTTACTTTCTCTGAATATGCACGTCCCTTGTTGTTATCAGTCATGTCAAATTCTACATAAGAAAGATAAATTCGATTATGTATGCAGCATTATGATCAGTGACAATGATTACCAGATTTAAACTTTTATACCAAAGTTTTTATTGACACTTTTAAGGCAACGTCCCCTTATACCTCATGTGCAATATATTATAGTGATGAAAAATTTTATGTTTGTGTCATTTCATAGAATATTGTGACTTACAGATTTGCATGAAAACCAGTTAAAGATGTGTTTTAAAACTGGGGTAGTGTTGCTGGTGATGGTGAGATGCAGTAAGCCATTCTGTTACAAATGCAGTAAAACCCTTCTAAGACATTTATGGGAAAATTAAACAAATTATGCTTATTAAGCAGGAAAACATCTTACAGTATAACCTGACTGCATTATTATTTTGTAATTCTGTATTGAAATTGACATGCTGTTTACCAGAATATTATTCCTTATGAGCAGTCCGTTAAATGATTCATTTTCTCCATCAAACTTCATTTCATGTCTTGCCTTCTTTTGTGCATTTGTTACATTCTTTAACACAAAACAAGATATTTTTACATGCACAGCTGGTAAATGGAGAGCCTGTTCTTGCTATAAGTACTCCATAAATTCCAGTTCTACCCTCCTGTGTTTTCCTGTTGTTACCCTTTTTTTTTTTTGGTCTCTGTTGTTTGCTTACAGATCAGGTACTGTGTCTTGTATTTTAAGGAGACACAGAAATGCCAATTTCAGTGTTGAACTGCACATGTGGAAATGGATAGCAGTGCAGTCACAATGTGACACCCTTTCCCACCAGATTAACACTGACTTGCACATCTGTACGTGGGATGTGTGGTGCAAACAACCTTTGAGATGAAAATTTTCAAGCTGAGAGAATTATTTCTTGAATGCATTTGGGTAACAATTTGAACAAATGGGAATGTATTTTAAGATTTGATGTGAAAATGTATTAAATGGAAGAAAAATTTGCTGCCATGTTAGGTTTTTATGCATCTTGTCAGGAGATCTTTTTCAGCAAGGAACATGTTCACAGGGCATTGTGTATTTTAATCATATGGCAAAATTTTGGTGCTAAGTTATTCTAATATGTTGGGCAGAAAAGTCTTTAGTAGTTTGCACTATATTAATCATATGAGAGCTGCCTCTGTTATGAATTTGTGGGCATTGGTATTGATACTGAATTGCAAACAAACAGATGGTTGACCAAACATAAAGTTACTCTTTATATATATTTTTTTTATTTTTATTTTAACCAACAAACGCACAATTAATACCATAACAATATATATAACAACAGTGTCTCTTTATGTAATCCACACTCCTACATGTTTTGACATTTCCATGTCATTATCAGGGAGTTCCACATCTGTGCCTTGCTAAGTTACGTAAAGTGTTAAATTGCAGCTGTTAAAGTTACAATTTCATAAAATTATTAAAATGTTATTTAGTCTTGTTTACAATAAAATCTGTTCGACATTATAGCCTCTTGTGTGAGCAATGTATATTTGTGGCTGCATATACAATCCCTTGCTGTTGTTGTTAGTTTGCTGGTCTGGCATGTACATGCCAGACCAGCACATATACTCACTTGATATTAACCTTTTAAACCCTACTTGTTGCGTGATGCACTACCAGTTTAACATTCAATAACTGTATGCTCTGCCCACACTGTATTTATTTGTTTTGTATTTATCTGAGAACAAACAGTGACTTGTGCCACTTACAGCATAAACTGATTGGTTTTTATAACCGAGATGAAAAGTGTTTACTGCGCGGTACAGACTGGGTCTTTAAATAAAGTGGTCTGCGCTTTGTCTGTAAAGGGTTAATTGTGCATTTGTTGGTTATAACTAAAATAATAAAATATATGGTACATGTATTAAAATAAAACTACTCTTCATAAGTTAATCATTTTAATTCATTGCCACAAAATTAGCACATATTTGTGAAATGGGTTAAGCATTTGTTAACATAGTGTCTCTCTTATTACAGGTGTAGTGGACTCGGAAGATATTCCCCTAAACTTGAGCCGTGAGCTGCTTCAAAACAGTGCCCTCATCAGGTTGGTATCACTGCTGGCGTATATAACAGTGTAACCACAAAATGTGTAGCTTCTGATCAGAATTCATTGTAGTGACAGAAATAATTGACACTCGGTTTCTTCATGTTACATATATATATATATGGAAAACTATTACATAGAATGAGGGATTTTTTTGGAACTTTCTTCATTATGAGTGGTTTCCAGCTACATGTGATATTTCCTCTAACTTTGTTGTGACTTTACGTACTGCTTGTGGTGGGTGGTCTGCAAAAGTACTATCAACACAAACTCTGTCTGGAAGAAGGGAGTCTAGATTCCAGAATCTTGAACTCTGCACAACTGAATAGCAAATATCCTTGACTTTGAGGTACAGATATTTAGCAGACATCGGCTTAGTTATTCTAATTTGCAGAAGATAATCGCCCATCTCCTCAGTATGTTACACAGTGGCAGTACGATAGACTAACTTTAAGGTAAGTGCGTTAGGTGGGACGTAAGTTATGAAGTGCTCATCCGCAGTTGTGTTAATGAAACAGAAATGCTTACCTTTGGATTCAAAGAGTGAAGTAAATGCTGCATATTTGATGACTTACCACAGAGCAAAGTAGGAAGATGGTGTTATTCCACATTATTTAATGTTTTGAATAAAAAAGATGAAATACTGTAAGGCCTTCTGTTAGATGGAAGACCAGGGTTACTGGGAGTGGAGAAAGGAAACATTTGGAATCTGCGGTCTTCAAGTGGATGTGCCATGAAGGACCGAATGTTACGTCTTGTGATTGATCATTGATCAAGGCAGAAACCAGTCATTTCACAGCACATATACTTTTAGAACACTCAGTATTCACAACAAGACTAAACTGTGTAACAGCTAACAAGCAACGATCGTTTTATGCACCCGTGCACTGCCTGATGTTGGGTCAGTGAGGTCTGGAACATGTAGCAGTTTATGCGTATTAAAACATTATTGTAATTTTTTTTATTTTACCTTTGTACCGTGCATTTTTTACTACCATATATTCTCGAATCTAATCCGCACTAGTTTTTGCCGATTTCTTAAATGAAAAAAAGTTAGTTCGTGGTTCTAATCCGCACCTTTCCTTCAACCGCCCCTTGCCTATAAGGCGCACTGATTGAATAATATTGGATGTTACCAATGCTTTAACCGTTATCCAACTAATGCACTGTGTGTGAAGTGGCCATTTAACTGCCAGCAGCACAAATGCACCACAGCTGATGATAGTGACTGGGTGATGGATAACGATTCAGTTATGAGTGATGACGGCGAGTCTGATGAATAATAAATTATAAATATCATATAATATATTATAAATAATAAATTATTGTATTGTATTGTTCTTACGGCATGTACAGCGGCTCTATCATTTTTCCAAAATCCAGCTCACGACCGCGAATCTAATCCGCACGCAATTCTAATCCTCATCTGATTTTTTAGCCCTCTGGAACTGTAAATAGGGTGCGGATTAGATTTGAGAATATACGGTATACGTATAATGAACAAACAAATGCAATATCAGCACACAGGTGAGTCCATCATCATATAATAATTGTACTCAACATTCTACAATATAACATTTACACATTCACACAGCTCTTAATATGTCCATTTATTTTACAGATTGTATATACAGCCACCTGAGAAAAAGAAATTCCTAAAATTGTTATGACAGTATAATTTATTATAGCTAAGACAGTTTTAATGTTTTAACGATTCTAAACAATGAATGTGAAAAAATACCACCAAGACTGCATGAACACGTTTATGTAACTTTGCAGGCACCGAGTGAGAGCTTCCTGAGGAGGACGCCTTGGCATTGAAACGTGTAGGAGTGATAAATAAAGAACAGTATAATAAGAACTGTCAATCAAGTGTGGATTTGTTTGTTCATTATACATATTATTGTAATTGTAATGAGGTACATGCATTTGGTTGGTTTACATCATAACAATAGCTAACAAACTTTACTGTGCACAAAATGTGAGCAGTGTGGGCCAGCACATAATATAGCCTGTGTTCCAGCTTTAACATCTTGCAGCAAATGTTGAGTCAGACATTTGAATGTAAAGGATTGCTTCTAGTAAGCAGCTGATTTTGAAGGCAAGTGGTCATGCAAGTGCTGAGGATTCTTGAACATCTCAGTGTGTAAAATGCTGAAGACAGCGTGAATATTGAACTGTTTTTCATAATTTTCATACCTCTGTAATATCCACCTTATAGCAGAATAGTTTTGTTGTACCTGCATGAATTCTTTTAACACTGAATGAATGAATGGGACAACATTGTCCTGTTAGATGTATGCCCTTTTCATCCAAAGGGCGAAAACACTAGGTAATTAGAAAGTAGGAGACAGATTTTAAGATTACATGTATCAGCCCCTTTCAGATGTCACGAGTACATGGCAGAACAAGCAGTTTTACAAATTCTGTAAATAATAATAAAGAAACATGAAATGTATAAATTCTTATTACATCAAAGTTAAATTGTTCACATTTACAGTAACAAGCTAATGAGTTAGCAGTACAATATTGATCTTATCATCCCCAGCATAATTATTGCTTTTATATTTACTAATAATTTTTGGTAAATAGAATTATAATTGTTGCTTAATTTTTTAAAAGGATGATATGAGACAGAATTAATGGTAATTTGTGCTTGGGTAGTTCATATATACAGTAATTACCAGAAAACTGTGACTTTCTGGCTACAACTTGTGTGTGCCCATAATATATTTTTGTCTGAAACATTAGAGTGGTTCAGTTTGTTACCCTGGATATGGAGTCACACTGTTATCACCACATCTCATTTGAGTAGGTGCAACAGAGGAAAACAAACGATGTGGAAATACAACATTTGCTAAGGTCCAGAAGCACTGCATAGTGGATGTTATGTTTTCTTGAAGCATTTCCAGTACCTGTTATGAAGGTATAATGGAATGTTATTGCCAGGTACATCAGGGAGTAGATTCCTTTTTGGATGAACCTTCCGCCTTTTTTTTTTGAAGCTGGAGGTAGCATGTTCATCCAAAATATTGATACGTCAGGCTACATGGTGTCATATCCCACAAAACCATAATCATGATATTCATCACTATGATAAACTGGCTTTTTCAGTTGTACTGTCCAATTTTATTTGCAGGAAACTGCGAACAGTGCTGACAAATCGAGTTTTGCGATTTCTCCACGAGAAGTCCACAAAGGACGCTGCAGAATTTGACAAGTTCTATAAGGATTATGGCATGTTCCTGAAGGAGGGAATAGTCACCACTAATGAGCAGTTTGAGAAGGCAAGTCATTTTCATTCGCACGTTGTGTTGTACTAGTTGGTATATTTTATGTTCGAGGAAAGTGGAGTTGTTATTTTTCACAGTGTGGTCTTCTGGGTTATGACACCATATAGTCTGGTAGAAGCTCCCTTGGCATGGCATTCAGTTGCTGCTGTACTGTGAGACACATGGGAATCGATACTGTTGTGCAACAGGATGATGCTGTCAGTGAGGTTACCATGACATTCAATCTTGATCTTGGTACACAGCTTTTGAAGTCTGCACTGATTGTGCTGTCATGTAATTTGCAGTGTCCCCTGGTGCTGTGTGGGCACATTCCCCATGTTGTACATCAAAGTTAAGCTGCACTGTAATATTGTCCCTATCCCTAGCAGCTACTGGCCCTGTTGACTGTAGTGTTCTACCAGTGCATTTACAGAGACAAGACACACACAGTTGCACCATCTGTACTACTGCAGCGGCATCACAAAAAGGTTTCATTTGTACCTGCCTCATAACTTTTCATTGAAATCCTCTTTGGCTGTCAACCATCTAATAAGAGGTAAAGCAATCCCTGTACAGGCATGTACAGACCCTGATGGTTCCAAGAGGTTGAGTCTCCCAGATTTTAAGACAGTCGGCATGTGAAGGTGGTAAGGTCAGCACAATGCACCAGCTGCTTTGCCCCCCCCCCAGGAAATATTCCTGGTCCTCATTTCTGTTAGAAGCTGAGTCGACCCCAGGACCATACTGCGGCCGGAGGGATTATGTCAATGAAAAATTCTGATAACACCACCAGGAATTGATCTGCATCAGCCATGTTATAAATGGATAAAATGTAATGTTTTGGAGACATCACGGTCAGTGTGGTGAACGGCCATGTTAGAGATGTAGCAAGTCTCTGAAGTGTTTGATTTCAACTCAGATGTGAGACAGCTGATAGCCCAGGAGCATTTAAATAAATTCTGCTTGATGTGAAATTGCACCAAAGGGTTACCACATTTACAGTTCTAAGTCATCTATCTGCTTGTCTGGCTGTCACAGTAGCAAATGGGAGAACACCAAATATTGTCCTGTGTGAGGGTTCAGTAATTTAGGGTTGCTTGGGTGGTGGTGAGGGGGAGGTGGTGGGCAAGATTGCCCATGCCTGAAGCTTCTTCTTCTTCTTCTTCTCCTCCTCCTCCTACTCCTCCTTCTACTCTTTCTCCTCCTTCTCCTTCTCCTCCTCCTCCGTCTTCTTCTTGTTCTTCCTCCTCATTCTCTTCTTCATCTTCTTCATCCTCCTCCTTCATCTTCTTCCTCTTCTTCTCCTTCTCCTCCTCTTCCTCTTCTTCATAATCTTCCTCTTCCTCATCTTCTTCCTCTTCCACTTCTTCTTCCTCCTCCTCCTCTTTCTCTTCTTCTTCCTCCTCCTCCTCTTTCTCTTCTTCTTCCTCCACCTCTTCTTCTTCTTCTTCTTCTTCTTTTCTTTCAGGGAATAGATGGGACTTGCTTAATTTCCTGCATCACTTTGGCATCTACTTGCACATAATGCCATCTCTCTGCAGCTGGAGTCAGCACGCTCCTCTGATACATCAGCATAAACTCAATATGCTAATCTTATGTGTATTGGACCGTGCATCATCTTGATATTTGAATAAAGGTTGACCAACTAGATGACACTTGCTTTATTATATATTGCTCAACATGTTTCAGACGTTAATACGTCCATCTTCAG